>Ga0315915_1000245_pt1 | contig 49879 bp, 24 predicted proteins | sample MpolbnodulesMG_FD_207738 | JGI IMG/M metagenome (GOLD analysis project Ga0315915, IMG submission 207738) | Medicago polymorpha root nodule microbial communities from Los Angeles, California, United States - branched nodules | ecosystem: Host-associated > Plants > Roots > Nodule | place: USA... | reverse complement strand
AGCAGCTTAGATGTGTGTTTGTCATTGGTTGGTCTCTGAAATTGTAAAATCAAGTAGTTTCTTTTATTTAATTAAGTTTAAGGGTAAAACAGTAAAATATTTTAAAATCTCTCCCCCTCCCCTCCCCTCCCCTCCCCTTGCGAACCAAATACGTTTTTAATTAAAATATCTCCCCTCCCCTCCGTTAAAATCCCTCCCCTTCCCTCCCCTCCCCTCCACTCATAATTCTCGAACCAAACAGACCCTAAATGTCAAGTTTTTTGTAGTGTGCACACCTTTATCTTGAAGCCGAACCCTCGTAGGTTAACAATCCCTACACATCCTCCGAACTAAATTACAACCCTTAGGAGGTACTTTAAGTTTCCAAATGTCGGACGAATTTTTAGGACGGCGAAGATGAGCAGAATCTATAAGTTCTTTGACATACAAACGATAAGCACTTTTCACAGAATATTTACCATTCTTTTCAACCTTCCAAATCAAACGATCCGATTTCACATGAGCAATAAGGGGCGTGCTCATGATTTTATCTGCTAACCCAGCACTAAAAACTTGTAGGACAGCTGCCTCATTCCATCTCTTCTTAGTTGGGACCATCAAGTTGTCGATGTTAATATGACGAACATAATTTGCTCCGACAATATTATTATCACTACATTCTTCATTCAGTACCCGTGGTTCTCCCAGAATAGGGATAGACGTACCCGCAACAATACTCCATCGAGCTCCTCCGCGAACAATGAAACGGGCACGAAGAATGCTACGCCACACATAATTGGGATTATGACCGATAATGGTTGTGAGGTAAGTTTTGTTTGGAAAGTAATGAGCTTTGAACAACTAGGAAACTATTCCAGCTCCGTTAAAAAATTTCAGCCTTGTTTACCTAGCATAGTGAGATTAAAAGTCGTAAGGTCTTTACAACCCATACCCCTATTGGTTTTGTGCATAGATAATTTCTCCCAGATTAACCAATTAATTCCTCGTTGATTAATACGACCATGACCCCACCAAAAGGAATTCATCATCTTTTCAATCGTGTTGATAAGGGTAGAAGATAGTTAAAATATGCTTATCACATATGACGGGATGACTTGCAAAACTGACTTAGAAACTCATACATATAAGCGAAGGAGACAGTTTTAAAACCTAATTAGTATCCAATCGAACTATTTTAATATGTTTCTTTTAAAGAACTATTTCAATATTTTTATTAATTGAGTTAGGATATGTGGACCAAAACTATTTTATTAATATGATAAAACATTAACTGGATTTGATTGTGTGATTAGATTCTCCCTTGTCATTTAAAGGTTCCATCAAAAACATTCTTTGTCCTACATGACTAGATAACTTCTTTTTTTTTGAAGGAGACTAGATAACTTAACTGACCTGGCATGTTGATTGGACAAATTAATTAATTTTTCATTTTTTTAAAACCCATCTCACATTGTATTAAAAAAAAGTAAAATGAAAATAGGAAAATTTGGGGATAAAATGGAGATTTTTCTTCTTCCTCCCTCCCTCTATGTGTATCGATTTCACCTTCTTCCTCCCTCTCGCTATTGATTTCTCCTCTTCCTCCATACTTCTTTCCTCTCTCGAGTTCACCATACTTCCTCGTTTTCTTTGTCAAAATTAGGGTTTAAATGGGTGGATATAATATAACGAGTTAATGGATACAGTAAGAGAGAGTTCAACATAAGCACTAAATAATATAATTAGGTACAAAGAAAAAGAACTTGTAGATGGTATTCAATCCACGACTTGAATGTGCAAGCACAACAAATAAAATATCCTTCAATGAAGAAAAAGGAACAAGAAGAGTATTTCCTAATTACATGATTTAGTAATGATTAAAAAAGAGATCGTCTATCTGAAAGAAACTTTTCAAATAGATGACATTTGGTGAAATGAAAAGATGATAGAAACTTATGATGATGGGAAATAGAATAAGTCCTACTCCAACACCATCAATTCATGTAATATAAATAATAATAAATTTATGCAATTAAATTATATCAATTATGAGTAAACTTGTTACTTGTTGATGATACCATTGCATTGCATCAAAAACTATTATGGTGAAATAAACTCTGGTGCACAACCAAGATACAATTAAATTAAATTAAATCAAATTAATTGGTAAGCTTGTTACTAGCAATGTAATTGAATTTGCAAATGAAGTAGGTAATTTACACACGCCGCAAGAAGCTCGCGGCTTTTCCGCCACCAGCTACTCTATAGAGTTTTTGGTGGAAAGCACACTTTATTGTATAGCACAAGAGACGCAAACACCAGTAACTTATACGTATAATCCACACATTTTCATATCAAAAGTTTATTTTTCTTATCTACTTTTTCATTCATTTTTATGTTTCACACACGATTAGTCCAAATATCAATGCTTCAATCCATTTAAACCGTAATTTTGACAACAAAAAAAAGAGGAAGTATGGTGAACTCGAGAGAGGAAAGAAGAAATACGGAGGAAGAAGGGAATCCATAGAGAGAGGAATAAGGTGAAATCGATAGAGAGGGAAGAAGAAGGTGAAATCGATAGAGAGGGAAGAAGAGAAATCTGAGTTTTATCCCCAAATTTTCTTATTCTCATTTTAATTTTTTTTTTATATAAAATGTGAGATCAATTTAAAAAATAATAATTAATTTGCCCAATCAGCATGCCACATCAGTTAAGTTGCCTAATCAGATGTAGTCAACGTCGTTTTTGATGGAATCTATGAATGACGGGGGATTTAAAATTATTATTTTTACACGGGGATTTTTCAAAACTCATCCAAATGGCCGCGAGGGAAACATTATTTAACCCTGTTTTATATATCATGTTTTTTGTTTTCACTAAAAGATACAATTTTTTTAAACAAATGAGAGGCAGTTGGATATGCGACACCTTAATTAGATTAAAAATAAATAAATACAAAAAACCGAGGGACATAAAGTTAGGAACCTTTAGCAACCGACCCAATTGGGCATTATAAAGTTAAAGACAGTCCTAAAGGATACAACAACCATAAATCACAATCCAGAGTAAAACCCCACACACCAGTGGACAACCTAACGAGCTCGTGTACATGCAACTCGCTACAAACTAGATTTTTAAGAAGGTATATGAACATTAAGTAACAACGAAGCTAAACTCTTAGAAAGACAAATGATCCGACCACAAACATGGAAGCGGAACACCAAACATGCAACTCACTGCGCTACAATGAGACATTACCCACAATTATTTCTGGTGTCATCTCTACTTATTCATTTATGAGAGAGAAACATATCGAATGAAATAATAAATAGTTAAAACTATGATAGGAAAAGACAAATATTTTTTGCTACGTGAAACAATCTCGAAATAATAATTAAAAAAGAACCGGAGTAGTCATAAGAAAATGAAAGTATGCATTTTATAAGTTGAAATTACCCAAATATTACTCCTTTAGCTTTCAAAAAAGCTTGGATAATGAGATTTCTTTATTGGAAGGATAAAAAAGTTTCCTTTAGTGTTTTCTCTTATAATTTATTTATGAGTGTGGGTGACTTGAAAATGGGTTAGGATGTTCTGCATACTCCGTGCGTCTTGTATGGGTCTAACTTAATAATATTTGTTGTTTAAAAAAAAAGTCTCATTACTCCATATGTAATCTCAAATTGGCGTATGAAATTGAGTCAAAACCTTCCCAAAAAAAATTGGGTCAAAATAAATAAATTGGTGCTTAAGATTCATTTTGGTAAACATGATCGATCAAAATAACTTAACCAATTAAATTTTTATTGAAATTCAAATTTTATTTTTTCTCTCTCTCTCTTCAAATTATACAATGTTTTGAGCATTTCACACATATTAAGAAATGTAATTAATTATGTATGAGAAAGAAATATTATGAGTTGTTTTACAAAATTGTTCTTAATAAATTGTATGAGAAAAATAAATTAAAAAATTGGAAGTAGAAAAGACTAATGAATAGTTAAGGATATACTCCCTCCGTTTCACAATACTTGTCGCTTTTGAGGAATTTATTGATATCAATAAATCAATGAATTGTTACTTTTGATGAAATTATGTGTGTTTTTTCTATTATTTCATTCTATTGTTATAGACACCATTCAAATGAAGATAATATTCTTAAAGACAATGTTCTCTATATGTCCTTCCGTCGACCTTTTGGATCATACCTTTTCAGCCGAGAAGTTGAAGGCATTGACAGAATCTTATGGACAACAACACTGACAGATTCGAGCGCAACAGGAGATCAAGCCTTGGTAAGCATAGCATGCCAGTAAACTAAGAACAAATCTATTCTAAATACACAGATGAAGAAATTTAAAACTTACTATGCTCTTGATTTGCAACAGACTGTTCCAATGCTTATATATGAGGAATACTTCTATAAAGAACCCAAAGAAGTAAAGGTCAAGATGACAAACGAAGAATTTGAGACATGTTGTATGCTCTACAATCATCATGGGAGGAAAGAATGCCACTTCAGACCAGTCTGGTACGGAATTTGCAAAAAATGAAAATCTTAAGCCAGGTTATACACTGATCTTTTCAAGACGAGGAAGCAACGATTCTCTGCAACTAACCATTGAAAGAGGCAGTTAAATTTGCTTGTGGTTGAAGGCGACAATCCTTGATTCAGTCCATAACACCTTGATGAATTTATTCCAAGATAATCCTTCGCAAACTTTGATTAATTTCAACAATAAATCAACTAAACCAAGTTAACAATAATCTTCAAACAATACAATTGGGAAATCAAAGATAACCTCAAAAGACTGGTCACAATGTTAAAGTTTGTCACCATGTGAGCATTGAAAAAAAAAAAAACTTTTATACCAATCAATCTAGAATAACCCCTATCAAGGCAAACTTTCGAATACCATTGATATTTTATCCTAATGAAATGATCGAAACATAAAAATACTCATTTGAAAGACATTTGTACATTGATATGAAAGTGCTTCTTTTATCATTGATATGAAAGTGGACGAACAATTTAATATACGAAGCGTAAACTCTCACATGGTGTGCATCAAACTCCACGTAGTATGTTATATATTTGATCCTTAGTGTGTTTACCACCTATCAAAATTAGTTAGGTGGATCTAGAAGCGCTAATACATAAAAACAACAGATAAGGCTAAATGTTAGCAACATTAGAAGAAGTTAAAATACGAAAAAATAATAGAATAAAAATATAAAACAGACGAATATCGATCAAGAAATGATACGAAAGAAAAGTCTCCATATTACAGTTAGTCATGACAGAAATGAGTAGGGATGACAAAATGGGCTGGACCCGTCGGGTTGGCCCGTTTAGCCCGCCATTTTTAGCGGGGTGGGTTGAGATTTTGAACCCACCATAAGTAGGGTGCCCGCTCCGTCTAACCCGCTAAAAAGCGGTGCGGTGACGGGACAGGTTGGCCCGTTGAGTTGATATGTTAAAAAGAAACTCTCTTTTTCACTTCATTTTATTTATAAATCACAATCAACTTTTCAATTTTCACCTTCATATATTAGGGAAAATATTCAATTAATTTTCTCACTTTTGTTTAATGATTTTACCCTTGTATTTTTAACATGTTAACGAGTGCCCTCAGGGCACTATTTAAGCACTTTTAATAGTAAGTTTTTAATGAAAAGTTGTGTATTAAATGCATTGGAAATTGTAATAGTTGACTTTTTAAAAGAATAATTATTAAATTTGGGATGCTTAAAGAGTGCCCCGGGGGCACTCGCTAACAAGACCATTTTAACAATTAGTTAGTTTATAACTCGTGGAATTTTTATTTTCAATGTCTTATTGATTTATTATAGAATTTTAGAAGATGTAATATATATGTTTGAATAATTATTTTTATATTTTTAGATTTATTTAAATTGGCTTTAAATTTATATATTTTTACATTTTTTATGTGTAGATTTTAATTAATAATTAAAAAAAGACATTGACGGGTCAACCCGCCGGTCCGCCATAAAGCAGGGTGGGGTGAGATTTTAAACACTATTTCTTTAGCTGGCCCGCCCCCCTCTACCCCTTTTTAGACGGGTTATTGACGGGGCGGGGCGGGACGGGGTGGGTTGGCCCTTTTTGCCATCCCTAGAAATGAGAGATGAACAACAAATGACGGTGAATTGACAAATGAGAGATACCAAAAGCAAAGATTTGAGTTTATAGAGGAACAGACGGATGCGTAATTTGCATATATGGGAGGGAAAAGATTAATTTCGAATTCGTATTTCATATCCCATTGAATCTCTAGTTATAAAAGTATGTTAAATTTCATTTATGGTACGACTGATTATGGCACATTAAATATCTTGCTAAATGTCACTTAATAGAAAGCAACATGGAAGGGCATATCCTTCCTAATCAAAAGCAATGGGGGACAATTACATCTTTTGAAATGGTTTAGAGTGAAAAATTAGGTTAAGGGTTAGCTTGATCATACAAGCTTTTATAATAAGAAATAAGAGATAGATATATTTAAAATAATTGATTTCAAGTAAGATTTTATTTTTATAATCTTTTTTCTTTGCTTTGTTTTTCATTTTCATTTTTTATTTAAATGATTTATTTGTTTAAATTCATGCTTTAGCATTTTTTTATATATTTGGAGTAAAATAATATTGGCTTGCATATTTTCTATTTGTTTTGGATTAAATTTATTTTGAAAGTGAGCGCTCACAAAGTGAGAATTTAGTTCTTACAATTCATATATTGAGGATTGGTTTTTCTATCAAAAAGGCTTAGCGGCACAACTTGTTGTCCGCTTGTCTCCCATTCATGTACAATTACATATATATAATTTATATTTATTGAATTCAGTGATATTATACGAGCTATAACAAAGTCAGCCTAACTTTCATGGCCCATATGTTGGCCCATTTTGATAGCTCATTTATATTTAGGATTTTGTTTTTTTAAAAAAAAAGTGAGGTCATTTTTATAATTATATAAAACATCAGTGACTATTTATATATTTAGTTTCTTGTAGGTTTTGAGACCATATATATTTGATAACATTCCTTTGTTTCTTCCTTCTTGTAAGATTATCCGCCGTCATCGAGATTCATTGTCATGGAAGACTTGTGGTAATTTTCTATTCACTTGATTCTCTTCATTTTTTCGCCATTTTTCAATATTCACATTACTAAAGTCTTAAATTTAATTTGATTTGAAGATCAAACATTATCGATTCGTGAGGGTTGGAACAACCATTCATCACTGCTCTTAAGTTGCAAAGTTTTATTTTGCTTAAGGTACAAATTTTTATATTGAATCTTTAATTGATGTTTTAGTACTAAGATTTGTTAACCGATCGGTTGGATTTGTTTGTAGAATGAGTTTTTTCATAAGAGATTCTTATGTTGTGTGATAATCGATGTTTGAAATAACTTGTTTATAAACTTCTAAGCTTCAAAATTGAATTTTTAAGTAATAATATTTAGATCGAGAAAAACATTCTCTAAAATCAAAAAGTCATTTTGCGAATAGTTTTGTAAACCTAATTTAAAAGCTTGGCAATTGGAAAGATTGGGGAATTTTCTTACTGATTTTCAATGTTGACATTTTTAAAGTCTAAAACTTACTTTTATTTAAAGATGAGGTGTTGTTTGATTTGTGAGGATTGGATTAGTTATTCATCACCACTCTTAAATTATGAAGTTTTATTTCGATTAAGATATGAATTTTCATATGATGCTTTGAAGCTTTGTTCTTGTTACTAATATTTGTTAACTGATTGATTAGATTTGTGTGTAGAATGAGATTTTTCAAAAGAGACTCTTCTGTTGTGTGCTAACTAATGTTTAAAATAACTTGTTTATAAACTTATAAGCTTGAAAATAGAATTTTTGAAATATTATATTTGGATTGTGAATGTAGTTATCTAAAATTGAAAAGTCATTTTATGCCTAAATATGTGAAAACTCATTTCAAATCTTGTCAATCGGAAAGACTAGTGCATTTTCTTGGTCTTTTTCTATATTTACACTATTGAAGTCCGAAATTTACTTTGATTTAAAGATCATGTGTTGTTCAATTGTTGATGATTGGAACAATTATTCGTCACTGCTCTTAAATCGTGTAGTTCTCTTTTGTTTAAAGTTTGAATTTTGATATTGAAGCTTTACTTAAAGCTTTGGTCTTGCTACTAGAGTGGAAGCAATGATGACAAATATTAAGTAAAAAGGTTTGAGCTTGTGGATGACAGTCCTGAAAATGTTGAATCGTGTCACATTTGTCTGGTAAGGTTTTTTACGTTTTCAATATCATCTGAGGGTAACTTAGGGCAAGCATGTTACTTTAAATCAATTTCAATTTATATTTCGTTCTATATACTCTCTGTAATGAAGATAAAAAAACTCCATACATTTACATGTCAAGTTTATATGTTAGTTTTTTTCTAACAAATTGGATTTGATAATGTTAGGAAAATTTCGTCACTGCAGAAGAAATTCGAAGACTGGACTGTGCACATAGTTTCACATAACCTGCACTCAAGAGTGGTTCCGAATAAAGAATGTATGCCCACTTTGCAATAGAAGGGGAATGCATTTGATTTGATGATGAAGTGAATGATGAAAATGGCGGCCAAAGGAAGTAGTTTGTGATTCATGGCTAATATCACTACAAGAAATTTGCTCATTAGCCACGAACAATTATCTACGGTCTTGTAGTGAAATTAGCCATGAATCACAAACTACTTCCTTTGGCCGCCATTTTCATCATTCACTTCATCATCAAATCAAATGCATTCCCCTTCTATTGCAAAGTGGGCATACATTCTTTATTAGGAGCCACTCTTGAGTGCAAGTTATGTGAAATCTATGTGCACAGTCCAGTCTTCGAATTTCTTCTTCAGTGACAAAATTTTCCTAACATTATCAGATCCAATTTGTTAGAAAAAAACAACATATAAACCTGAAATGTAAATGTATGGAGTTTTTTTTATCTTCATTAGAGAGAGTATATAGAACGAAATATAAATTGAAATTGATTTAAAGTAACATGCTTGCCCTAAGTTACCCTCAAATGATATTAAAAACGTAAAAACCTTACCAGACAAATGCGACACGATTCTTCATTTTCAGGACTGTCATCCACAAGCTCAAACCTTTCTACTGTTATATTTGTCATCATTGCTTCCACTCTATAAGATTTGTTAACCCGTTGATTTGATTTGTGTGTAGAGTGAGTTTTTTTCATAGGCAATTCTTATGATGTGTTTTAATTAATCCTTGAAAAAACTTACGTATAAAATAAAAAGCTTTAATTAAATTTTCAAATAATTCTATTTGGATTGAGAATACATTTCTCCTAATCCTATCTTGTTTTTTTTCACGACAATATTGGATAAAATACTTTAGGTATAATCTTTCTAAAATATTTGAAATCTGTTACTCTCAAGCCCATTTTGTTTGTATAAAAACTATAAAGTCCACCATATTTTTTCCTATGGACTTTTCGTTGTTAATATTTCATGATGTGAATATGGAAACAACTGGTCCTTGGTCTAACTAATCCAAATTTGTCTTGAAAATTGTGTTATTTATGTGTTTCAAAGTCTTTTTTCATGTGTTGGTTTCGAAGTTATTTTTGTTGGTATGATTTATTATTTCAAAGTTTCTTTATTTTCAAAGTTATGCAATGTCTAGTCTTACAACCTTGATGATTGTTTGATCATCAATATAATTAATAGTGAGTTTATTTGTTTCATTTTCTTTTATCTTGTTGTGTTTTCTAATGATTTGGTGAATTTATTTAGGGCTTAATAGCAGTTTTCGCCCCCTAACTTTCACGAAGTTGCGATTTTGACCCTCCTAAGAAAAATAACTACAAAAGCACCCCCTAAGTTTTGCAACAATAGCAGTTTTGGCCCCCAAGGCCAATTTTTGGTAAAAAAAAATAACACGTGGCACCCTAAGTGGTGCCACGTCAGTGTAGACCAAGTCAAAATTGGCCTTGGGGGCCAAAACTGCCATAGATGCAAAACTGAGGGGGCGGTTTTGTAGTTTTTTTCTTAGGGGGCCAAAATTGCAACTTTGAAAAAGTTAGGGGGGCTAAAACTGCTATTAAACCTTTATTTAAATATTTAAAATTGGGGGAATTAATTTGCGTTTCTCTTAATAATAACATGGATACTGAGTACCGTTGCTAATGGTAAAGCGACCCGAAATCCGAACCAGATCTGTCAAACTTTTCGGACCTAATGACCGGAGAAACCGGAGCAATCTGCAATACATGAGCATCTCTGAGCTCATTTCCAAGCTCTGAGACACGTTCTTACAAAGGGATTTCGATGTCGTCGAAGAAACCCTAGCTGCTAGGGAAGCAATGTTCAAAACTGATATCAAAAAGAACAAGAAGCAAATTGAGTTGTTAGAAAAGAAAATTCAAATGGAGAGGTCCGATAAGGCTAGTGTGGAGATGGAGCTGAAGAAGGGTTAAAGAAGAAAGGTACAAGAACAAGTTGGTGAAGAATGGTGGTGTTATGAAAGGGAAATTAGGGTCTGGAAGGTGTATTGATGAGGTTGTGAAGAAGAGAAAGATCGTTGATTTGGAAGATGTAAAGGTTGAAGAGAAGAGAAGAGAAGGGCTGGTGAGCAGAGGATGAAAGATGGTGGAGGTGGTTCAGGTATGGAAATTCAAAGTTCTTGTTTGATAATTATGTTTATGCATTGTTGAATGTTACTTTCTCGTACTCATATTAAGGTTTTGTTTGGGGAAAAAATTAGTGGATAGCGATTAGTGACTAGCTTATAACTTAGCGGATAAGTTAGTTGGTTGAATTTGTAGTCTTTGATAAAATTAGTGATTGAACTAACTTATAAATATGAAATCACATAAAAAATATGTTAAATTAATATTTAATTTTTTCAAGTAGATGACAAGGGTAAATGTGAGAGAGAAAATGATAAGTTATAAGGTTTAAGTTAGAGATTAATTGAATTAGCTTATCAAATTAAGTTATAAAGTAAAAATGAGCTTTAAGCTCGTGAGAAAAATATGTTACCATCCGAATCTTGTTTTTGTTGTTGTCTAATGTACCTTATTTATTCTCACTCCAATTAAATACTTTACTGACTATTATATTAATAAGGGTACTTTAAGAAATTAGTGAAGCTTTTGTTTTTCTCTTGATGTACTTAGTAAGCGTACTCATTGGACCGGTACAAGATATCAGAAGATCGAAAAGATTGCTCTAACCTTAATGAACGTGGCTGGAAAGTCCATGAAAACTTCCTGGCCCATTTTATAATAGTATAAACCGACCAGCCCATTAAACACATGTTATTTAGATCATAATTTGAACATTATACCATATACCCCTACATTTAGTCTTTTACCCAACAAATTATGGAAAGTGTCAATTTTACCCCCTTTTCTTGTTTGACTCCAGTCTACACAATTTTCGGAAAAACAAGAGGAAGCATTATTCTTCACCAAATCTCATATTATTCCCCTCATTTTTAAACAACCCAGTAACAGTATTTTGCTAAAAAAATAATTAAATATACAACCTTACATTTTCACATTTCCAAACAAGATAAATTAAAAAGGAATTTTTTGTAGATATAAAGGTAAAGAGGAAAGCACTTATTTACTCAGTTTTTCCATAATGAATTAAAAAAATAGGTTTCTACAATTTTTAGATCTAAATTTGAGTTTTTTTAATCTACACTTTTAGATCTAATCCACAAAAAATTTCATAGATCAAATTATTTGTTTCTTAGACCTAAAATTTTCAGAAACCTGCAAATAATCTAAGATCAAGAATTCAACAAATTTCCCAACCATTAGATCTAACAAACAGATTTTTTGATTTCCCAATATTAGATCTAAAATTCTTTTCCTGAAATAATATCACCTTTCATTTTTTAGATCTAATGAAAATGAATTGGAAGAAGAATTGATGGGGTTTGACATCATGATCTTTGCACTTAGTTTTATATTAAGTAATCCATCGTATTGTATTGTATTTTCCCCCTCTCACTGCCTCACAAGCTAAGAATTCCGAAAATTGGAGTATTGAATTTCAGAAATGTTTTGCTGGCCAAAATTTTATGTGGGGGTAAAGTGAAATTGAAAAAAGGATAAATTTGATATTTTTATTAATTTGTAGGGGTAAAGGATAAAATGTTGGGGTATAAGTTATAACTTCCTCATAACTTGTTGAAAGGATGACGAAATGTTATGTGGAGCTATATGAATTTGATGTTGCATTCGAATGTCAGAAAGCATTCAAAGCCCAATTATTGGCCGATTTTGTTGCATAAATGACCCTTTCTTTTTAACTTAATCCCATTGTCTTCATGAGCATGAATGTCATATTTCCTTTCTTTTGTCAAAACCTTAAAAGTAGAAATCTAATCTTTGATATTCCTTATTAATTAATTTTAAATTAAAATGGCATGGCTTCATAAAAGAGTATGAATATTTCATCAATAGCCCTCTTATGCTTCTGCTTCCAAACGAAGATAGATTGAGAGAGACATGATGATATTTTTGTACAAACAAGATTGAATTAGTGTTTTTTCATGAAAAGATTGAATTAGTGTTTGTGATTAGAATTTATTTCCATAACCATGTCCATTTCCCTCTCTTGGGGTGATGGACAAAGAGAGGGAAAAATCTGTTATTTAATTTTATTTTTTTTTGTAGGAAAAAATCTGTTATTTAATGAAAGGTTGTGAGACAACCCTCGAAAGTCTTCGTCAACTTAGCTCAGTTGGTATGGACAATGCATAAAATATGCAAGGTCCGGGGTTCGAATCTCGGCCACCACAAAAAAACAAGGCAACTCTCGAAATATTTAATTTTGTGAAACATTTTAGTGATTGCTCTAGGTTTTTTTTTTGTTGAAAGAAATGACTGCTCTAGGTTGTTTAATCAAATAAAATGAATGGGTGAGTTTTGGTGCCGAATTAAAGTTTGACACATTGGTGTATATATATACACACCTGATCAATTGACACCACAATATCAAATTTAAAATAATAAAACCTATGATAACTATTTTCCATATATCTATATTACAAATTCAATCATTGGATTAAAAACGATTGAATTTGTAATATGGATATGAGATACTTCAAAATTAACTCTGAATTCATATGACATGTCTATGAAATACTTCAAAATTAACTTGTTTGAGTAAAGTTCATAAGACATTAATTTTAACGAATCTCATTACATATCAAATGATTTCAAATTATTATTAAGTTTTATTTTACAGACATGATCAATGTTATAATACTTTTCAATCCAATGATAGTTTTTGTAGTATAGAATTATCAGGGGTGTCATATACAGAGGTGTCATATATTAAGTTTAACAGGAGTGGTGTCATGTATGTATAACTTAATCTTTTTTTTTTACAGAAGTTTATAGATTTATTAGCAGTAATATTTTATGCATATTCTTTGAAATTTGCGTACGGTGCCCTAATATCAGTACCTGTAACGATTGTCATTTGAAGTCGTGTTAATAACTTTATATTCCCGTCCACTATACAGCTGCTAATTATTCCTTTTGGTGATTTATTTTTTTTCTTATTTGGTTTCCAATAAAAAAAAGAAGAAGAAAGTAGGTGTCAAAATGATTTATTTATTTATTATCATATGCATGTCTAAATTTTCTGAAATGATATTCGTACAACTATTTTGTGATAATTTTTGAACAATTTTCTCTCTCATATTTATATTATGTTTTTACTATCTCTCTTACTTTTTATCTTTCTATTGTGTTATATCAATAAAAAGAGAAAAAAAAAATTGTCACCAAATGGTTGTACAGTTATAGTCGCGACAGACTCTCAACACTTTGCCGTCTACCGAGAAGTCACTAGGTTGCAAGGTTTGCCCTACAACTTAGAGGTACTCGGTTCGAGACCCGACACCAAGAGACTCTCAACACTTTCAACACACACCCTTTTATTTGTTTAAATTCTTGAGTCCCACAAAATCTATGTGAGGCCTAATTTAGTGGAATTCATTTGAACTTAAACCAATAGAAAAGTGTGTTGCTAACACTATTCAATCCGCTATTTTATGTTTGGTTTAAAGTTGACATAAGAGAGTGATGAAGATGAGTGTAACTCACAAGCAACAATGAAAATAAAAGAGACTAATTTACGTGTTACTGCAGATAATCGGCAGAAGAGTTCACAAGGAGCGGTTCAGAAAAACCTTGCAACAAAAATGGTTGTACCCAAAAGAGATTTCGCCTCTTCTCGTCGATTTGTTGAAATTATGAATATCGTGGATGGCTTAGATAGTGATAGCTCCTCTTCTGGTTCCGATTCATCTTTTGGCTAATTTGACTTCCTTCAATAGCATCAAGAAGATGAAAACCAATGCCAGCTAATCTTGGAATGAACTCTTAACTAAGTTGAACCAAGGAAGCAGACTTGAACATGTTAGTTTAGAGTCTATTAGATTTTATATATTTTTCGTATTATCTTTTCGTAATATTAAGCTATTGGTATTCTATGAAACTTTAGCTGTCTTTGTTAGTCTCTTTGTTATTTTTTCTAAAACCATCTTTTGTTGACATGGTATCTAGAGCATGGTTTGATCCTCCTTAAATTAGTTATCTCTTCCGCTGTTAAATTTCCAAAAGCTTAGGACTGTGTTGGAAGAGTAACTTGATATTCTTTTTGTTGACCAAGATGGTATGGTGAGAAACGAGATTAATATATCTCTTTTAGAAGTGCTCATTCATTTCAATTATATATATATATATATATATATAAAATATAACATTATTTTTTTTCTTCATTTGTTTATTTGTATCGGTCAACGATGGTTCGAGTGAAGGCAAAACCATCGAAAAGTTCAATGAAGGAAATTCGTTACCGCGGCGTGAGAAGACAAAAAATAGCCTATACAGTGCAGAAATTCGAGACCAATGGAGAAAAGCTTATGTATGGTTAGGCACTTATGATACAACTGAACAAGCAGCACGAGCTTATGATGCAGCAGCCATTTCATATTCTTTTGAAAAAAACATAAGCTTATGTATGAAATGGCTGCTGCATCGTAAGCTCGTGCTGCTTGTTCAGCTGTATCATAAGTGTCTAACCATACATAAGCTTTTCTCCATGAGTCTCGAATTTCTGCACCATATCGGCCATTTTTTGTCTTCCTCAAACCGCGGTAACGAATTTCCATCGTTGAACTTTTCACTGGTTTTGCCTTCACTCGAACCATCGTTGGCTGATACAAATAAACAAATGAATAAAAAATAATTTATGTTCTTTTTATATATAATTGAAAATGAATGATCACTTCTGAAAGAGAGAGATATTAATCTCGGTTTCTCATCATACCTTCTCTGTCAACAAAAAGAATATCAATTTATTTTTTCTCTTGTCAACAAAAAGATGGATGGCTGCAACCTATTTGTTATCGTTGCTCGAAATTGCTTTTGGGAGTTGTTTTGCAACCGTTTGAATTTCATTTTGCAACTTGGTTTGGCTATTGGGTTTGGTTTGTTTTCTTGCAGTATTATGGAAGTGGAAAAAACCAAACTGGCTTGAACTTCCAAAAAGACATAACAATGAACATCTTGCAGAGACTTGATACACTTGAAATAGTGACAAGTGCATCTGTTGTGTGCCCTCTCTGGTGGAATATTTGCAAGGATCCTCTCATTTGGCGCACCATTGACCTGATGACCAATATCTCTCTCATACTCTGATTATGAATATTCTTCTCGTTTAGAGAAGATTTGTCGTTATGTTGTTGACCGAAGTTGTGGGCATCTGAAAGATATTTATATTAAGAAATTTGGGACTGATGATCTCCTTCATCACATAGCTAACAGGTATTATCAATATTTTTTGGTTTCTTGTATTATTAGTTTGTTGTTATATGATCAGTGACCCTGGTTTTGTTTCTAGATGAAGGTTATACATTCTGTAAGATTCTCCTTTCTTTGATATTGTTTTTTAGCGGTATTTTTAAATTTATGGCATGTCTAAATGTATCAGCAAATAGTTAATTTTCTTTGATGCATCCTTTTTGGCATGTAAAACTACCTTTTAATGATAATTAACTAATTTAAAGTTTTATCTTTCCATCATTTGTTTTCAAAATTTTCAGTACAAGTCACCTTAGATGCATACGGCTTGAAGGATGCAATGAAATTTCAAGTGAAGTAGTATTCAGGGGAGTTGTGAAGAAGCAACCATTCTTAGAAGACCATGACATTTATCATTGTTTTCACACTGAAACTTAGCCCTTGTCGTGAGCCAGAAGATAAGGGTGACAATGTTGCATTTGCTATTGCAAAAACAATGCCTGAGTTGCGCCAGCTTATGATTTTGAATAACATACTGTCTAATGATGTATTGCTTGCTATTCTAGATGGATGTCCTCTTCTTGAATCTCTTGATCTTCGCGGATGTCTACATGTTGATTTGGATGAAAATTTGGAGAAAAGATGCATTGAGCAGGTCAAAGAATTTCGATTTCCAGAGGAATATATAGATCATGTTGATAGCTTTATTGATTATATTCACAGTCTATGTTCTAAATTTACGATCAACTTTCTTGGTTAGACGAGATACCATCAAGTGGTGTTGAATAGGTTGTTCTCTTTGTACTCTTCATTTGGTTGGAAATTTCCCACACTCCACCAATCAGATGTCTTATTAATATTATGCCCTTTTCCTATAACAATTTTGACAGCCATTTATTTTATCTTCCATATAGAATTTGATATTGCATTCTCATTAAAATCCGTTAACACTACTTTGTACAAAGCACAAGTCTATGTGAGTCTGTACGAATCTACATGAGTATACCGAGTCTACCATAAAAATGATTCTACGTGAGAGTCTACTCACTTTTGCTTTCTTGATTCATAAACTCATATAGACTCGTGAGTCTACTCGCGAGTTTGATAACCATGGGTGGCATGTCTAGGTCCTTCAGATAAATGTATTTTTGCTATTAATATTTGGAGCTTGTGGATGACTAGAAATGTATCAATTTGAGACCATCAAAACGAGGGGATGACAAAAATTATTCATAGAGGAAACTGCATCTTGACAGAATGGCAGAATGCTCGTCGAATTGAGGAGACGTCTGATAGACTTTTAGCAAGCGTACTAAAAATATATCAAAGTAATAAAATTTATAAGTTCATATCTACAGGGACTGTTTCAATTTCTACTCGGCGAAAGCATTAAAATAAATGATGTATTAAATTCAAAGGTGCTCTAGGCAGTTGAGTTGATTTTTGTAACATAAACGTAATAAAAACAATAAAAGTCGGTATTGGGAATTTATGAGAAAAATATGATTAAGATCATCGAATCCTCTAACGTTCCTCTATGGTAATTTGCACTCCCAATTCAAGCAATTTCCATCTAATTTAACGACGAACTAACATAATAATTCTACCCAATCTCTTGGCCTAGAATTCTCTCCGCAAGTGACAACCCCTTAATTTGTTAAGTGAATTCGGGACTATTGGAGGCCTATCAGAACGTTAATCCATTAGTCATAACCTAATAATGATCTATCTCTAGCTTAATTACTTAGGTTAAATTTATTAGCTAGATCAAAGTCAAAAGTCAAGGGTCATTCAATCTCTAAGATCAATTTGCATATTCATAAAGTTAGGGCTAGTAGTCGACGATAAACATACAAAAAACATTAAACACAAAGTAATATGAATTAAACTAGACATTCATTGATATTCAAGAGAGTTCATACTAGGTTTCCATAAAGTTACATCAGATTCATTTAGGTCTCAACCAAAAGAGAATTAGCTACTCATGTTCGTAAAAATAAACAACATAAAAAAAGAAAATAAAGCAAATAGTTTCGTTGTTGCCGATGTTGCTCTTGAATTTTCTTTCTAATAACTGTTGTTGTTTTTGCATGTCGTAGCTCTTATCTCCGTCCTTTTGTCTCAAAAACCGTGAATCATGTACAAGCTGTAATCTCCAAAACGTGATGTCCCTTTTTGCAAAAACGTTCTCCCTTATTTCTAGGCATGGCAACGGGGCTGGATGGAGATGGGTTTTACATTCCCCGTCCCCATACCCGATTCTCATATACTTACCCGCTACCATATCCATACCCAACGGGGATGATAAATTGAACCTCATCCCCGTCCCCGACGGGTTCGAGTATCCCCGCCCCATCGCGTTCCCGCATTGAATAATCTTTTTAATAAAAAATAAAAGCTTTTTTGCAACCCGTAGAGAAATGTTGTAATGTATTATCGAGCAATATGCCCACTCTAACATTTGTTAGACCGATTGATTTAGTTGATCCTTTAAATATCAATGATAGTTTTTATAACACGACAATTATCAAACAAAATAACATGGCATATCAACATAAAATAATTTTCTGCATTTGGGACGGGTTTGAGTATGGGTTCAGAGTGGGTACCAATATACCCGTTACCCGTCTCATACCCGTGTTTTAAAATCATGGAAAACTCAAACCCATACCCAAACCTAGTCAAAATGGGAAAAACCCGTCAAATTGGATTTGGTTTGGGCGGGTAACCACGAGTATGGGTTTTGTTACCATGCCTACTTATATCCCTTTTTCTCCTCTTTTATTTCCGTTTCCTTTTCCTCTCGGGTCAACCAATACAACTTGGGTCAAAGGCCGATTTGTATTTTCTAATTTCCAAGCGAAAATTGTTGTATACACATGTTATTTGACTGAAAAACACATGTAAAAGACGAAAGTACCCCTCGATAGTTAACTGTTAAGGAAAATAGAACCGATGGCAGTTAACTACCGAGGAAAACTTCGGCAGTTAACTGCCGATGCGTGCTGAACATATGCAGAAACAAAAACATCAGTTTTTCAGTTTCTTCATTGCTCAAAAACTACCAAACTTCTTTCCAATTCCTCCAATTTCCATTTTCACGATTTCCAAGCAATCATCTCCACATTATTGCAAATAAGTAGCATTAATCCATGTAATCTTAATCTTAGTTTGTTTAGGTTAAGTTTTTTTAAAAAAATTGAATAGTTTGCATGTGGTTAGGGTTGATGTGGGAATTGAAATTTTGATGATTGCATGTAGTTTATAATTGAATGTTGTTGCTTAAATTGATGTTTGAATGATGTTAGAGTATAATGTGGTTTTGAATGGTGGCAAAAGAACACATTGAGTATGTTTGATACTTTGCACACAAAGTGTTCGATAAAATGCCCCAATGAGAATTATATTGATTATTGAGTTAGTTTATATTATGGAAATGATGTTAATTGTAGTTTGATAAAGTGTATATTGAATTAGGTTGAATGTGATTTTGATTTTCACCAAATGTGAATGTTTATGTTTAGTTTAGGTTATGTTTAGGTTGAATGTGTTTGATAATGTGTTTGATTATTTACGTTTGAATGTGAATGATAATGTTTAGGTTGAATGTGAATGTTTGATAAAGTGGTTGAATGTGGTTGAATGTTTGTGTTTAGTTTATGTTATGTTTAGGTTTAATGTGTTTGATTATTTACATATAAGTTGAATGATGTTCATTTTTTAAATATTTGTGTAGATATGTCTAATCAAGACCAAGGACCACCGATTGATCCATTTAAGATGATTGGTGGTAGGCGTGCGATGACACAAAGCCACCGGCGGAAGAGGCAAAATAGGCACATCCCAAATAGGGGAAGAGGTAAAGGGAGGACAGATGGTTCAGGGACTTCTCAGGCTACACAAATTGAACAGTCACAGGTCGTTGACCCAACCCAGGAGGTGGAGTACCTGAATTTTCAGGATGAGATACACCATGATGCCACTTATGGTGGGTATGACCAGCAACATATACCAGTACGGCATATACCAGACCAGAATGACATTGCAACAGCGGCAGACCCAACGACGTTACCTTTGTAGCCTCCATTTCCTAGAGGACCGGAAGATACATCTTTGATGCACTCTTATGCCAAACATGTGACATTGCCGCTTTGGTATAATTCAAATAACGTAAGTGTTATTTTTAATTGTCTAAAATTATCATATGCAACACAATTTAAATGTTTTAATTTTTTTATATTTGTTTTTGTTTAATTATTATATCAACTTTTATATATGTTTTTGTTTAATTATAAACTTAATTTTAAAATGCCGCGTGTAATATAAATTGAAATTACACGTGCGTGCCAATTTAAATGTACTAATTTTGTTATGTGTTTTTTTAAGTTTTAAATGTGTTATGTCTTAAATTATAAATACATCCGGCAATTTCAATTTGTGATTTTTATTTTTACATGTGTTATGTTTTATTTTGTTTAGTTAAATGTTTACATTGTTTAAGTTATTTAAAATATGTTAATTTTTTATTATTATTTTAGGTTCAAGGTGCGTATTGTAAAACCAATTAATCATGGGGCTAAGATTTTGAGTCTACGACGTCCAAATGATAATGCAAATTCGTTTTGGGGTCTGCTAAAGGAGACCAGGTTACATGATTTGGTTTATCTGGGCTATGTCACTGTGCCTCATGATTTGGTCTATCTGACGACCATGGAGGATGGCTACGCGGGGATGCGTAATTATTCTTAGGGAGGGATGACATTGGCATACCTATACCACTGCCTAGCTGAGGCCTCTTTGCCTGGAGACAGAGCTCATGGGGAAGCGTGACACTGCTCACTGTAAAAAATTGTCACATTTGAACCTTAACTTTTATTTTTTTTTGTTATATTTTTCGTGCGTAATAACTTATAAATGTGATTTGTTTGGTTTGTGCAGGGATGGTTTTGGTGCATTTTCCTGACTTTTTCAGTGTTGATCCAAATCCCAACTATATTGAAAACTATCCGGTTGCGGCAAAGTGGGTGTTACAGAAGGGTCATGGAGAGGGGCTAACGTATCGGTCATTACTTGATCATTTGTAGTTTGATGACGTATGTTGGAGGTCGTACGAAGAGCACAAGGAGATCTAGGGTTTTGAGGAGATTTTCTGGAATTCAGGTTTGGTTATGTGCGGTGTTGTTAGGGTGTATCGTCACTTGTCTGAGAGAGTTTTGCGGTAGTACAAATACGTCCAAACCGTCCCTAGACATCCAACGGATGTTGTAGAGCTGCAGATTGTGGTACACTAGGGTGTCTCACCCTCAGATTTTGTCACCTCTTCCAAGAGATCTTCCCTGGCCAGCAAATGAAGAGCAGGTCATTGCACAACAGTGGGAGCGATACGAGGCGAGAAGCTCGCCTAATACCTATGACATGGTTAGTGGCGTTGTTGCCTACGCTGATGCGCAGATGGGTCAGGCGGAGGTCATGAGCCCTAAGCAATGGTTTCAGGTTGTGAGCCATTTTAGAGAGCAAATCGCGCCGATATTGACCAGGAGGCGAGGTCAGAGGCCGAGGAGGCGGCAACATCAGCATCAGCAGGACCAGGACCATGATTAGAATTGGTAGGACATTATGTTTTTGTTTATTACTTGTTTTTAGTTATTGTGGGATTTGTTGGTTGGTTTCTTGTAAATTATCATGACATTGGTTTATTGTATTTCGATGACACATTTCTATGACAATTCATGGTTTTCGTATCAAATTTTCAATTTAAATTATGTTGGTAATTTCCGTTTATTAAATTTATGATTTGGCATTGAAACAATGTGTTTACAATGTGTAAAAACACATGTAACAGGTTCTGCCTCAATAGGTTCTGCCTCAATAGGTTCTGCCATTTTATGGCTTCAGGACGCATCGACAGTTAATTGCCAAGGAAAAGGGATTCGGCAGCAGTTAACTGCCGAAGAAACTTCGGCAGTTAACTCCCGAGGAAATTGAAACCGGCGGCAGTTAACTACCGAGGGGCATTACGGTCTTTTACATGTGTTTTTCATTCAAATAACATGTGAATACAACAATTTTCTTTCCAAGCATGTGATGCACGTGTGGCCATATATAATTAAACCATGATATTGTAATTTTACCATTAGGGTTCAACACTTCAAATTGTCACACCTTCATTATTTCATCTAACCATTGACCATATAATAATAGGTACTAATACACTACTTGACTCCATAAATAAGAAAACGACAATTTATTTAAAATGACTCTAAATTAAGATACTAAACAAATACAAATAGATTTGAAACTTAACCAAAAAGACTCTAAAATTGTGATACGACGGACTGTCATCAATGTTCTCGTCACAACAACAAACTCATCATGATAGATTGAGTTGGCAACGACCACCCAATAGTTTTGTAAAGTGTAATATTGATGCTTGACTCTCGGAGTATCACAATGTGTGGGTGTTGAAATGTGTCTAAGAGATGAATTTGGCATTTTTATGTGAGCTAAAACTATATGGTTGAAACCGATTATGTATGTTGATATAGGAGAAGCTTTAGGATTACTAGCAACTATGGAATGGGTAAGAGAGTTGGAATTTAAGAAAGTTATTTTCTGCTTAGATTTAAAAGTAGTAGTAGACTCATTGAGCTTCAATTACTTTGAGAATCTTGACATTAAGGAATCTAAGGACCAAGGTGTCGCCTCTTAATGAAAAACGCTCTGGCATGAGCGCCGCTTCTCAATTTTCAGTTTTGATCACCATCGCTTGCTATTGGTTTGGCATAATCAATTGTTTCATGAATCACTTTCCATCTTTTTGTTACAATTTATGTTGTTCCCTAAATTGTATTGGTGGCTTATAAGGTTATGTGTTACAAATTAAAATTGTTGTCTCCCATCATTAATCATTGTTGTGAATTCGAGAAAATCACACCAATAACAAACTTGATGTGTGGAGCAAGTGATAATCAAGCAACCCAAACAAAGTGTATGGAACAATAATCACAAACAAAAGTAGAAAACAACGAGAAAAAGAAGAGAGAACACAAAAGAATTTGTTTACCCAGTTCGGTCCAAATTGACCTAGTCTGGGGGAGAGAGCAGCCCTCCGTTTCAATATAATGATGAGTAACTTTACAAAAGAGATATCAATGGGTTACAAGAATAAGTCTCCAAACCTAATTCTACCCAAAGTCCAATCTCTTCCCGTGACCAAGAGACTCAATCCTAATAGTGTTTCCCAAGGTGAATCAACAACAACCCTAGTTTCTCCCGCTTAGAGAAATCTCTCTAAAACCCTAGTTTGATGTTTGTTTCCCAACCTTTGTTTTCAGCCCCCTCTATCTCAAGTTTTGCTCTGATACAAAGCCTATATTTATAGTAAAAGTATCCCTCATAAAATTGGAACAAATCTAGGCCCGAAAATACGTTTCTGTTATATTTCCTGCTGTCAAAATCGGTCACCGAATTCCTCCATTCGCCCACCGATATTTGCCGAACCAACAGACAAAAAACAACACTCAAATTCGGCCACCGTGCCAGTCAATTCGGCCACCGAATTAGACAGCATCAGAACTCCAATTTCTCCAATTTTGAATCACTTTCTAAACAATCATGAACACTATAAATATCATTGCTCTAATGTCCGTTATGACTGCTGCTTTCTTTCTTCTCCTGATCGCGTCTCTTGGGGCAGGCCATCATGGCCACGACTCAACTGATTTGTACGTGGAGGTGTGTCAATCACGAACACATTTCATGACAAGAGGAAAAATCAATCAAACCAACATGTTGTTAGACAACACAAATAAGTACTCACTTTTGCACATGCCCTTACTATGATGCTCTGGTTCTTCATTTGCCCAAACCTTGCATCAAGGGAGATTCTGTATGTGTTAAGCTCAATCAATATGTTTACGAATGTGGGGTGGATGTTTTCAAAGGGGAAAAAACCTTTAACGAACAAACGTTGAAGCTCCAAAAGATTGGAAGGATTTGGGACAATGGCGTCTTATTTCTCTTGGACGCGGGTATTATGAATTCCAGTTTTCTACTCCTGATGATAAGTTGAAGGCTTGGTCTGTTGGCAGTTACACTTTGAAGCCTGACATTCTTTGACTCTCTAAATGGAAACCTGATTTGAATCTGTCATCCAGGGTTCCCAATTCTAATATCATTGTTCTTTGGGACCTTCGTAACCGCTACTGCAATTTTGAATATGCAACTTTTGTTTTATCATGTTTTCAGGGAAGGTAATTCTTTTTCTTTTCTAACAAGTTAGCAGCCTTGGGTCACGATTGTACTGATTTCTCTTGGTGGGATACTCTTCCAGACAGCCTTTTGGGGGACTTTTTGAGGGATCGTTGTAATCTCCTAAATTTTCATTTTAGTTAATTTTCTTTTTTCTCTATGGGGTTTTGACCCAGTCTCCCCCATCTTGTAATTACTTTTTTCTCTGTTTTTTTTTAATAATACATATGAGTTCTTGGTAGGGGATTAGAGGCTCTAATTTGTGCCAACCTAGTTGGGATGTCACTACACTCTTAATTCAGCCAACAAAATAGTGGTAGACTCATTGAACACACATGTTCGAGATGACGCAAAGCTTGGTTCCATCTTAGCTAGGTGTATAGTTAATTTATCTGATATTTATAACAACTCTTGTGTTGAGTTTTATAAGCGAGAGGCTAATATGGTTGCTCATAATCTTGCAAAGGCGGAAATAGACAACAACAGTTCTCATCTCTATTTTGACATACTCGATTGTATTGATCTTTTGATTTTTAATGAAAATAATTAGTACATTTTTGTCAAAAAGAAAAAGGTGAAATTAACATAATCCAAATATAAGCAGTAACAAGATTAGATTACAACCTCTAAAAAAAGATTAGATACGCGAGTTACATAACCTCTATATAAATTAGAGGATCATCATAACAAGTCGTTTCTCCTTTCACGATGTTTTAAACCCTAAATGGTAATGCTAGTTTTAATTAAACCAAAAGTATAACAAGTTGATCTCTAGTTTTATCATCGGACGCTGCATCACTCCAAAAACCAACAATACACATATCAACCTATTGTGGTTGTCTATGAATTCTATCAATTCGATTCATCATCCTTATATCTTTCCAGTCTCTTCTTAGGGCAGAGATGTGTCAATTGAGTCAATCAATTCGAAAAAACTTCATAAATAACATTATTTAGGAGACACAATAAACATATACCACTTGATGGTTCAATAGTGTTATTCAGTTCTTGTACTATTATTGAAAAATCATGTACTTTTCACAGCACATGCACATGGTTTAAGAGACAAATAAAAGTGCATATTGTAGTAAAGCCTAACAAGATGGCCTCTCAGAAATTCATGTATGCATCAAACATCAAAAGCAGCTACAACTTTTACAAGCAACCCAAAGAGAATGAAAGGAGTAGAGAATAAGGGACTATGATCACTATTTTCTATTTCATACACATTCAATGGTGGCCACTTCTTAATCATGGCTTCTTGTTGTTCTGGCTTCAACACTCTGTCTTGTTTTGTCCTAATGTACACGTGAGGTACCTTCTCTGCTTCATCACTTTCTTTGAATCTTGCACTTGTTATAGCTAGAATTGGTCCAGGCCTCAACAACATTGCTGCTAAGGTAAAATCCTAAGCCACAAACAAAATTATCATTAGTGTGACACTATTATTAAAAGGGAAATGCTAATGAATGTTTTAAGGGCACTCTTTAAGAATTTTAGGTAGTAATTCTTTATGAAAATTTATGAATTCAATGCATTAAAAATTGAAATAAGGCACTAACTTTTTAAATGATTAGTTTCTTAATTTAAATTTTTTAAAGAGTACCCTTAGGCATTCATTAGCAAGACCCCTTGTTAAAATATTTACTACCTTTTTATGAATTAGTAAAATTTAGATTAGAAGACATACAAGGTTAGAGAGAACCACTAATTTTAAAAAGAATTAATAATATGTAGTACAAGCTAATGTCAAACTATCTAGGCAATAAACATAAATTCTTAACATATGTTAATATTAAGATAACCTTGATAAGGCACTTTTTTAATGGGTTTGATGAGGTACTTGATGTCTAATTTTTTTTGTTACTTTAAAGTATGTTGAATATTTATTACCACTTTGATATGAGTAATAACACCATCATTGGTTAGAAATTTCCCTGAGGATGATAAATAAACCCTAAACCCTAAATGGTGGCAAAAGTATAAAATGGTAAGAAATTGATGATAAACTAGACCATCGACCCATGCATCGCACGGGTCATATCAACTATGATATATAAGAATAAGAATAAAGTATATCACATTATAGATTTGACACGTAATTGAAATTAAAATACCTTTAGTGTTTTGTAAAAAAAAAAGGGAGATTTAGAAAGTCGATTAAAAATATAATTTTCAGATTCTAACCATTAACATGGTAAAATTAGTTGTTTGCAAAATTGTTAATTTAAAATTTAATCTTAATAAGGTATATGAATATTCCCTAAGAAAAATAGGGTGTTTGATATTGGATATCATTTAATTGAAGCAAAATTAAATCAAGAAAATTGTCAGTGGATAGGAATGAAATTGGTGCGAGCATTTTTTTTAGATGAAATTTGTTAGGTTAAATTACTGTTAACCTAATACAGCAAATGAGAGGGAAAATATTAGGTTAAATTGTTGCAGACCTAACAAAATTAATAAATAAGGATGCGTTTTTTAGATGAAATTTGTTAGGTTAAATTACTGTTAACCTAATACAGCAAATGAGAGGGAAAATATTAGGTTAAATTGTTGCAGACCTAACCAAATTAATAAATAATAAGGATAAAAAGCATAAATATTAGGCATGTGCCATGTGGGGTGTCCTGGAGCTAAAATGCTTCGGAAAGAAAGTGATAGTTGATCAAACAGTTTTTACATAAAGATGACATGTATGTCATATATTTGTTTTTGCTTCTTTCTTTTTACCCTTACAGAGATGTATGAATTATACCAATTGTGTTTTATGATTAGCTTATTTATTAAAAATCAACACTTGTCTAGTGTTTAATGTGATGATTAATTTTAACTCTTTTGAGCAAGTTCTTTATGATAATTTATAAAAACAACTTATATAAAAGTAATATCTCATCTTTTCTTTGATTAGAGATCAATATAAGTAAACTATTTATCCAAACGTACTCTTTATATACCTCATTAGGGCACAAATGATAGAAGACTTCCCGTTGAAATTCCATTTTCATCAAAGCACTTGTTGGAGGCTTATCTTTTCCCAATCCAAATCCTAGATGATATACATCTCCATACTCAGACAGGTCAGGTATACCCTGCAGCTTGTCACAAATTAATCAAAATGCATTTTCCAAAAATATTATTACTAACAGTAACAAGGAGACACAACACAAGATATCATGCATGAACATGGCACATATAATGAGAGTTTGTTTTTGATATAGGAAAATTAAGTACTCACATCTCTTAGATCTTCATCCGTACAAAACCCCAGTTTGAGCATAGTTGCAGCCACATACACTGCTAAACATATTTTATTGGTAAATTTGTGACAAGCATGGGTAATACTCAACCCTCCTGCACTATGTCCCACCAATATTACCTATTACATCAAAGTTAGACAGGTTTAACTTTCTAATCTATTGATCAATATAATAAATAACAATGTATAAATTTGAATTTGGTGTAATAGTTGTGTCACACAATTTTCAATCTCAACCGTTCAGTATCTCAAATTAATTGTCAAAATCGTTATAAACTGATTTCTAATTTTGTAAGTTGAACCGTCCAATTTCATATTCACGGGGGAGATTGTAAATTGCGTGTAACAAATTTTTTCTACAACAAATCCAAATATAGGTAGAGTCATGGGGGTCACACAACAACCTTTTCATTTTCAGGCAAAGAAGACATGAAATCCAAGAGGGGTTGATTATAATCATCAAAAGAAAGAACAGAATCAGCATCAGATTGATTAATTCCTGCACCTTTGAGGTCTATGCAGGAGACTTTGTAGCCAGAATTCTCCATAAGGCACCTGATTTTGTACCAGCACCAACCTCCTCCACCTATGCCATGTACCAACACAAAGTGCTGCTTCAAGATAGTTGTTGCAGTTCCTATTGAATCAGCACCACTTTCCTCTCTCTTAGGAATGGTTATCTCTCCATTCACTACCATGATGCTCCGTCTCTTCTTTTGCTTTCAACTTTGTTGTGACCATATATATATAAGAAAAATACTTGAGTGGGTGGTAATAAACATTTAGACACATCATTTGGACATATACATAAAGTCACATGCTATTTAATTGTTTCAAACATGTCCAATGCAATCTAATAAATGGAGATATACCTTCCATTTATTAATACATTTTTTTGACCAAATTTATAGATACATAGTATTAAACTATATATCATGTCCAATGCAATGCCCTCAATGAGAAAAGTAAGTCTTCATAGGTCATTATATTTCCTTTTTATTTTTATTTTATTTTTGAAAAGGTGCGTTTCTCTTTTTATTAACTTTCCATGTCCATTGTATTGTGGATTCCTCCAGCTTCTTTATTTGAAAACAAATAAAATATATAATACAGCTTTTCTTATTTAAAATATAATATAGTTTTTAATATAAGAAAAAGCGTACTCATGTATTTGGTCCAATTAATGGGTCGGATCAGTGTCATTTTCTTCCATATATTAGAAGAACTTTGAAAATGTCAATATAAACTATAACAAATTCCATGGTAGAAATAACACTCATAGCCAAAGGAAGATAGGAGCCCGATCTAATGGCTCCATATGGCACACATTCGTGCAGAGAATAATATTATCTTTGGAAATGGATATTTTATATTTCCTCAACACTATTCAAAATATTTCCTCAACACTATTTTTTAAGTAGATAAACGATGTAGTCGTTAGAAACTCACACATATAAACGAATGAGTCATTCAAAACCTGATTAATATTTAGTCTAACTATTTTAATACTTCTTTTTGAAATATCTATTTTAATATTTTTATCAAATGAGTTAGGATATGTGGACGAACACTATTTTCTTAACATGATGAATTAATCAATCGGATTTGATGGTGGAATTGAGTATTTGCGTGTGTGACACATTAAATTGCATTATAGTAATCACGTATGATATGGATATTTATTTTTATTTTTTTCACTAATGTGATGTGGATATTGCTGGCCGGTAAAATCTTGTTTTATTTAATATTTTGCTTTTCACTAAAGATACAATTTTTCTTTTGAAGTGAACGGGAGGCAAATGGGTAACATCTTAAGTAGATTAAAAATCAAATAATACAAAAAATTTGGGGAAATCAAGTTAGAAACCTTGAACAACCATCTAAATTGGGCATTACAAATTAAAGTACAAGACATCCCTAAAGGGCACAATAACCACAAATCACATTTTAGGGTAAAACCACACACAACAGTGCTCAATCCAGCGAACCTGCAAGGGTGGCCCTGATGGTGGGCGGGAGGGGCGACAACCCAGGGCACCACTTTTTTAGGTGCATCAAAATTATTATTTTTATTTAGTAGTCAGTACTATATAGATATATTCTTTTTAATTCGCTTTGATTAATTAGATTGAAAATATATTTTTAGAGAACTTGATTATATATGAATCTTTTGCAACAAAAAATGCAAGAAGAAAAATATTAGAATAATTAAAATGACACTATTTTATTGTTTCGTCTAGGACACCAAAAATCTTAAAACCGGCCCTGCGAGCCTGCATACATGCAACTCACTGAAATCTAGATTTTTAGGTAGGTAGGTGAACTTTGAGGGACAACGAATCTAAATTTGTAGGAAGGCAAATGATTTGACCACCAACACAGATGCAGAACCCCCAAACATGCAACTCACTACGCTACAACAAGACAATAACCACCCACAGTCATTTCTAGCAAAAAGTTAGAGTATAAGCAAAATCATCTCTACTTATTCATTGCAGAGAGGAAAACATATCAAATGAAATAATATATAATGAAAAATATGATTGAAAAAGACAAATATTTCTTGCTAGGTGAAACAACCTCAAAATAACAATAAAAAAGAACCGGAGTTGTCATAATAAAATGAAAGCATGCATTTTATAAAGTGAAATTACCCAACTATTACTCCTTTAGGTTTCAATTTTAAGCTAAACTAACTAACTTCATAATTATTAATGATCGTACCTGATCAAAAGGTGGTTGTCGGTGTTTTCTTTAATGCGGTGGTTCACGGAAGTGAGTATACTTCAATGAGCGTTGGACCGAATGGAGGGTGTGTACCTACAGACACTCTGACGCTCAAGTTAGTAGAGGTTCAGAATGGGGGATTTGAAAGTGAGAGAGATTCTACCTTGGAGGCTACGAGGAGCCTCCTATTTATAGAGGTGGGTGAATGCAGAGCCGTAATGGCACACGTGTGTTTGGCAGTTACGAAATTGTGAGAAGTGTAACTGCCAGAGAGATACGTTATTGTTCGTTTGATCAAGTCTCAGTTGCTCCGAGCACCCCTCCTCGTGGAGAAGGGGTATGTTGCGAGTAAATTGTCAAATGCAACATTTGGGCTTGGTTTGTTAATGAGCCTAAGCAGTTAAACCCAGGTCTTTGACCGGTCCAGAACAATTAAGAAATTTAATTAAATGTAACTAATATTTTTGTTCACATAAAAACAAAAGTGCAAGCTCAAAAGTGTGCTTCATAGCAAAAACGTTCTCTAAGATTTATTGTAGAGAAGGAACAATATAAAATATAAAATAAATAGTTGAAAATATTATGGGAAAAAAATAATTCCATAAAATAACAACACATTTATTAATTTTTTTAGTACATGAAACAACTTCAAAATGACAAATAAAAAGAATGAGAGCAGTAATAAGAAAATGAAAGTATGAGCGTTACAACTTGAACTTTGAATTATCTAACTATTACTCATTTAGGTTTTTTTATTCTTTTCTTTTTTCTTAGATGAAGTGGTAATCCACCGAAAATAAACTCATACAGAACTGTGAGGTTCCATATTCGAACCCGGGTCACGGCGCCTGACCTTGTAATTTCAGTATTTGTCAGTTGAACTAGGACTTTTAAACTTACTCATTTAGGTTTTAATTATAAGCAAACTAGATAGCTTCATATTTATTAAGAAATGATTAGTACGTTTAATCTCATAAAATATTAAGTGTAAGCTCAAAAGTCTGCTTCATGAGAACGTGTTCCATGAGAATAAAAGAGTATTTGAACAACCTGACCAAAAAATAAAAAAGAGTATCTGAACATAATATTTATATTTATTAATATATTTTTACGAAATAACATCATTAAATTTGCTTTTTATTAGACCGCTTTAAAAATTCTTTTTTCTTATATTCAAAATTTGAAGAATTCTTTTTATAAATTAAAAATCTTTGTAATCATAACTAAAGACATGTTTTTCTAGCACAAACTAAAAACATGATTGTGCCGTACTTTGATTATTTCTTTGTCAAATAATCTAGTAACGAGAATCACACATCTTAAATATAGAGAAGTGAAGAATTTTAAATTCAAACTTGAATTCTAATACATCAATATTGTTTATGCTGCTCAACCGAGTTGTACTTACACGACACATATTGTGTGATGATTGTTGAGGAGAGTAATAGTGTGTCATTTCAATCAATTTCATGAGAGGGCTGAAGAAAGATTGCACATAGAAGATTGCACATAGAGGAGAAAATTTTAATTTTGGTCGCTTTAATGTGGAGCATTGGATGGTGAGAAACATATACCGTAAAAGGCTGCTGCTGTTTTTTATAAGTATGAAAGTAATTGCTTGGTTTGCAAAATGGCGCTCTTATCCTTTAGCGTCTTTGCAAAGTGATTAACACCTTGTGGTTGTGATTTTTTTTTTGGTTGTGATAAATTGGACCTTATACTCAAAATATACTTTGCTTTTTCAAAAAATATTAAAATATATAGAGACGTAAATACGTAATAAGAAAGATACATAAGGTTGTAGTATATTAACTAGAGATGGTCTCCTTGCTATTGATTAAAATCCATGAGTGTTACATATTCATTTCTTATATGGTGTTACAGTCGTAAATTTTAATCGATTATATTGAGAGTATTGGAAGGAAGGTGTAGAAGAACATAGCTGAGAAAATCCTCATGTTCCTAAGAGATCACAAATCTGCAAGAAAGGATTAGGCCTAACATTCTTTGTAGGTTCAGTAACTTGTTCATAAGGTTTTGGAAAAGGAAATTTCTTTTCTCACCCTTCTCTCTTTTCACGCACCCTCCAATATAAGAGGGTGGTTGTTTTATGCGCTCTATGGATTTATTCAACCTCTTAAATAAGCCGATCGACATATATGATTCTATGCAAAATAAAAACGGATCATATGTCTCGATTGATTGTGTGATTGAAAGTTACAATCCAATAAAACTAAAGGGCTTTTTAGCAACTTGAGGGTACAATAAACACTGATCGGGTCATATTTCTTTTAACACCATATTTCCTAGTATTTTCTGTTAGTATTTTGTTTGATAAAGTTATGTTTTTATTTAAGTTTCATTTGCCTTTTACTATATTTTACTTTATTATTAAATATTTAGGTAAAATGAGAGGTGTATATATTAAGAAATGGTACAAAATGGGCTAGAATCTTCCAAAGAATCAAGATTTACTAACAAGCCATGATCAAGTAGTGGCAAATAACTTAGCATAACTCCAAAAATCATATCACTAAAGATAAAAAAAACTATCACCTAATGATAAGGAAGCCAATGATGAACTTCTTAAATACATAAGTTGTTACGGTCGTCTGTAATGATGGGGTACAAACATAACAACTGAATAAATTCATGTTTTGTAGTTTTTCTTTTGGCGCTTGATCAATCCATGTGTAATAGCTATTAATTATGTGTCTACTAATGTATTTGCACGTAAATTGTAATGCCTTGTCTATAAATAGGTTTAGTCTTGTCTTGGTTTGACACCAGTCACCACCAAAAGTACTTGAATCTTGCATTTTGTTTCAATGTAGTTTTTTTTCCCTCTTTTATTTCTTGTTTTCTATATTTTATTTTGTTTATGCTCATTACTATGAAGAATCTTAATTAGGTCTTTGAATCATGGAATGTAGTCTTATGACAAGCTCTCCATGACTCTATTTCTTCTTTAGCTGGGAAAATACATTCACCTAATCTAGCTTTAAAAATTTATCGAGATCTTAGGAAATATTTCGATAAGAAAAAGTGAAGGATGATTGTTGAACGTATAAAGTTAGACACAAGATTTGAAGCATGAGAATAACCTAAAACTTTTTTCGAATGTAAAAATGGGTGTTTGGGTTTAATTGGTCAAGTTAACATGAATTGCCGTGAGAATAGGATTTTGTGTTAGTGAGACATTTCTTTGTTACTAGATATAGAGTAAACAATATAATAGAGAATACCTCTTTAGGCATGCATTTCCAAGGCAAATAAAATGAATAAGATTTGATTTGTTCTCCGTAAAGATGAACTCCAATGATTCTAAGGACTCTTTTTATATTGTTGATTTGTCTTTTAATTATCTTACATTTTTTATAAAAATATCTCTTTTCTTTTGCATACTTAGGGAGAAAAGAGTTATGTTGATGATCACAAATTCCTGTAAAATCGATATTTTATTACGAAGATCAAATTGTGTATTTGCGATGATATTTATATTTCGCTAAGTTGAATGAATTCATATTGTCATTTTAGTAAAAAAAAAAAAAAAAAGAAGAAGATAAGTTACCATTGTTTTTCTATCAATTATATCCTTTATTTACTTTTACAAATCCTTGATTCACTTAAGATGATTTATTTTTACAAGAATATTTTTCAAGGACAATATATCCAAAGCCCTAAAGTACAAAAACAAAGTGGGAAAAAGGTAGTAGCAACCCAACACAAGAGACACCAAGACCACAAAGAGAACTTCTCTTTACCCAAACGTTTTTGCTTATTCTCAATTGAAATGTCCATATTGCCCCTGCGTGAGTTAACTTGCGCTGCGTGAGTTAAGTCACGCTACATTAGTTAACTCATGCAACGTGATCTTATATACCCAAGCAGAGCCTCATTTCCTCATTTCCAATAAAATCTCTCTCAAATTACCCCAATCCGAAATTCCTTCAACTTCAAATCAAACAACACTCCAACAACAAGAACAAGTAAGTTTTCACTTAAATTATGTTGGTATGATAGATTTTTACACCTAAACTATAATTTCTTAGGTTTAGTGTTTTGTTAAAATTTTGATTTTTTTGCAAGAAATGATAGAATGTTACGTGGAAATGACTTATAGTGCTTAATTGTTATGATGTTTAGATCTTTGCAAGATTATGCTAGATTTTTTACACTTAGATTAGGTTTTTTTAGTTTTAGGGTTTAGTTTAAATTTTGATTTTTTTGCCAAGAAATCGTACAATGTTTCATGTAAATCAATTATATTGCTTTTGTTTAGATGTTTGCATGTTTACCTTGTACTTATCATTTTTAGGATTTATGTATAATTTGCACTCCAAGTGTTTGATGAAATGTTTGAATGAGTTTTTCATTGATTATTTTTAATTTCTTATTGTGTAGATTTGAAACAATGGTCGGTGGATCGACATTCATGCACAATTCAACGGCGGAGAACCTCAGAGGTTGAAGGTTCGGTGCCTTGGTGTAACGTTAAGAGGTCTCAAAGATGAACTGAATGAATTTTACCAAGGAGTTAACCCGAGAGACACAAGGAGGGTGGAATACGTTCGGTATAAATGTCTAATGCTCGACGAGGGGAGAGTATCATTCAGTTGGGTGGAATTAACGAACGACGAAAACGTGATGAGCATGTTTTGGGAGCACAGCATGTTCCAGTGGATCGATATGCGGGTAACATTGCTGAGATCAACTGAAGATATTATCAAGAGTCTGATTCCGCCAAAAGATCGTGATTAGGTAGGGAAATGCACCTTCCAATTACAACAATTGTCTTCCTCTGAATGGGGTAATTCAAACTTGTTAAAAGACAATTCCCAAGCATTCACCCGGAAGTGTTATTGTTTCATTCAAAAGATTAAATTCATGTTAGTTTGGTTTAGATGAAGGTATTGAAGTGTCAAGGACTGGACCTCATTCTTTTGACACTTCAATACCATCATCTAAACCAAACTAACAAGAATTTAATCTTTTGAATGAAACAATAAAACTTCCGAATGAATGCTTGATAGTTGTTGTTTAACAAGTTTGAATTTACCTCATTCAGAGGTAAGATAATTGTTGTAATTGGAAGGTGCATTTCCGAACGTAATGTAATGTAATTATAAGACATATTTTGGAACTTTATGTAATGTAATGTAACTTTTATTCGAATTTATTTAATACACAACTTTTTTCGAATTTATTTAATACAATTCTTTATTCGAATTCATGCTGAGTTTAATTAGTTTTTATTCGAATTTATTTATTCAAGGCCCTAAACATACATTTTTCACAATATCCATCATCGGCTACCACTACATTCATTTACCAAATTCATTCTTTAATTCATTCACAATACCTTATGTTCATTTTTCTAATTTCCAATCATTCACTATATTTTTAAAAACATTCATTTGCTCAATGGTAAGTATGCCTTAGAAAGATTAATTAATTCATTTCCAAAATAAATCATAACTAAAAATACAAAAGTATGCAAAATCAATTAAAAAACAGTAGAATACGACAAATTTATTTAGTTTTAATTTCATCTCCGTTCAAATCGGGCAATAAATGAAGTGTTGTGTTACATTACATTCTCCCTAAGGATGTTGTATCATCATGATGTTGGATTAAAATTAAATTCATGATTGTTTGGTCAAAATGTTGGCATTAAAGTGTCTTATACTTAGTGTAAAAATTTGCAAATCTCTTAGAAAACTCAAAAGAATGAAGAGAATACATTTTGTATTCGACTAAATCAACTATATAGATTACCACATCGAATTCTCTCGTACAAGTTGAGTAGTGACAAACACGAATGCATTTCAATATATTTTTTTAAACTTAATCCTACTACATGCCAACTGACAAGTTTCAATTGACAGATGAGCATGATCAAGCTCAAAACAACATCTTAGAAATTTATTCATGTTTGTCACACTCATCTTATACGAAAATTCGATGTGAGAACCCATATAGTTGATTCGGTAGAATACAACATGTGTTCTCTCAATTCTTTTGAGTTTTCAAAGAGACTAGCAAACCTTTACACTAAGTATAAGACACTTCAATGTCAACATTCTCAGCAAACTACCATGAATCAAACTTAATTCCAACAAAATAAAGACACTACATAATAATACAACCTAATATTCATATGACCGAATCAAACTCTTGAGAATATCTTCAGAAGATCTCAGCAATGAAAAATCCAACTCGGTCGTCGAGAACATGATGTGTTCACCAAATATCGAGAACATGCTCCTCACGTCGTAGTTGTTCGTGGGCATCATCTGGATGGCCTGCAATCTCTCAACTGAGTCGATCGATGGACGTCGATACCCAACTTCGTCCACCCTACTTGTGTATATGTGGTTGAGTCGTTGGTTGATTTGATCTGGTTAATCCTTCAGATATACTAACGTGACATCGACTAGAACCCTGAACAAATTGGGCTTTGTACCATTGAAGTAGACTGCAACTAACATCGTGTTCAAATCTAATTGATAAATGTCCATTGATTCAAATCTACACCATAAGAAATTGAAAACAATAAAACTCATTCAAACACTTGGAGTGCAAAATATACATAAACCCTAAAATTAAAAACTAGAACATAAACATCTAAACATTTAATAAACATAAATCTAGTCTAACAAGGATTCATAACATTTACATATAAACATTTAATTATTTCCTTCCAAAAAAATCAAAATTTACCTAAACCTTAAAACTAAAACATTTCTAATTTAAGAGAAAAAATGTAACATATAAACATAAAATGTCAATGATAATGGATTATGAAAACTTACTTGTTATTGTAGTGGTGACTAATTTGAATTTGAAGAAATTTGGTGTTGGATGATTTGAGAGAATTTTAGAAAGAGTTTTGTGAAATTTGTGAAATGGAAGAAATGAGATGATGTCTCTGCTATATAATAACGTAATAGTAGTTAACTTACGGTGATAGCAATGTAAGTTAACTCACACTGGATACTGAACGTGAGTTAACTCACGCTGATGTTATTTTTGAAAGTTAATGTGAGGTGAGAAAGAGCAAAAACCAAAGCAAGAAACTAGGAGTGTTCAAAACTGAACCAATCTGATAGAAAAATTGCAAACCAAACCAAACCCAAACCGAAACCGTAAAAAACCGCATTTGGTTCGGATGTATTCAGATCATTTTTTTAATCAACCGCGTGGTTTGGTTCGGTTTGCGGTTTTGTCGTACCAACCGAACCAATCCAAACCAAACCGCAACATAATAAAAACGCTAATTAAACATATGTTATGTAGACCAAATGGAAAATTTTATAAAATGACATATATTTTCTCTTGTTAAGTTTCTTCTTTGTTTTTTATTTCAAAAATGTATTTATGTGCTATTTGAACTTTTTAGAGAAAGATAAAATCATAGTTTTTTACGTTTCTTATAAAATAAGATTACTTTTTGTCCACGTTTTTAAAACATTGTTAGAAATATTAATGATTTTTTTTTGTGTTTTATCCTTTTAACTTGATTTTAATGTCGGAAACAAAAAATTGTGTTGTCTCGAAAAAAACCGCACCAACCAATCCAACCCAAACCGCATTGTCTTGGTTTGGTTTGGTTCGGATTGTATTTTAAAAATTAACCAAACCAAACCAAATTGCATGGATTTTTATCTTGCAGTTCGAATGACTTTTTTTGTAAAATTAGGCATAAGAATATATTTACAAATATTAATTAATATATAAATATAAGAATCTATTTATGTTAATGGGAATAATCAAGGGAGATTTCAAGTAAACTTATCTGTGCTATATATTATTGCATGACTTGGCCATTGACACAATTCCATCAATATGCTGCACTGACAATCCATATGAAACCTACACAATAGTAAACCAGTATATAACCTGAGGCGTGACGAAGTCAATGTTTTAAGGATTTATCCGCCTCATAAGCGCATATCCTCTTAGGATATAACATGTTCTTCTCTGATATGAATCATATCAGAGGTGACAGAACAATTCAAATTTGATAAACACATGAATGATGTAAGCCTGGGACTCAATGATATTAGAAGGAGAGAAAGATATTTTTTCTGGTTTGATAGTGTACAAAAATGTTTTTTTTAAATATTGATGGAAAGCAAAATGAAAAGGTGTGGCACATTTTTCTTATTTTGTACGTCCTCATTCAACAAAACATTGTTCTTTTGTAAAACCAAGAAAGAAGCCTTAATAATAGCACATTCAAGAGATATTAATGGAAAAGCAGTTACAAAATTTGTAATTAAAATATGTTACAAAACCAAGTCAAATTAAAATATAATAATAATTTTTAATTAAAATATTTTTCTATATTTCTTAATTAAAAATATGGGACACAAAATATTTGAAACTTTTGAAATATAATCAAAATTTACAACAATTTTAGCCTAAAAATCGAACCAAACCGCACCACAAATACTAGGAACAAAAACAAAAACACCACAATCTAAAGAAACACCTTATCCAACCTCCTCTCCTACCAACCATGAACAGAGAGGAAAAGCCACCAGCAAAAGTCGCACAAGAGCAACCAACTACCCCACGGACACCACCTAGGCACCACACCCGCAACACTAAACACCCTACCGGTGCCAACGCTTTTACAAGATTGTGTTGTAGTTTATATTTTGTTGTCATACATTAAAAAATGAGAAGTTGTATAACAATTAATGTAAATAAATGTATTCTTAGCCAATTAGGCAAAATCTTTATAGTAGAGAAAATGTGGAATGAATCAACCACTCTAACTTTTCAGGACTAAATCAACCACTATGATTAACTTAATATAATATTTTACTTTTTTATAAGCAAAAGTCGCCAAAAAGCTTGATAAATTATCTTGGGCTGAGACTTGGATTGTTATCTTAAGAGATGTAAATAATTTACTCAACATTCAATAAAAATTAACCATAAAAAATAAATTTATATGTGATACGTACAAACTAATTTTTATCCTACTTTCAAATTTACTTCTGCAGCTTATGTTACTAGTTGTTTGATAAATTATCCTCAAAATCTTATCTCAGACAACACTTCTTCGTAGAGGTTAAAAATGAAACTGAAAATATTTATAGGAATTAAAAACTTTTTTATAAGGAGTAGGTAAAGGTTTTTTATTAAATGAAAGATAAACATAAAATAAAAATAAACAAAATATTTGAAGTCAAATGGTAGGGGAATACGGAAGGCACGTCAGCATTGAGTAGGTTCCGCTTTAAATGTGAAAAAGCGCCGACTCTTAAAAACATGTCCTGTACTTCTTTTGTACACTTGTTTCAATTCATTCAATTCAACCACTTTTTCTTCTTTATCTGCAAAAAGCAAACAAACAAACATGAAAAAACACATTCAACAACAAACACAAAGATAGGGAAGAAGATGAGAATGAGATGAAATTGATACTGCAATGCAATATCCATTTTCTTCTTTGTGTGGGTCAGAGTTGACTTTAACAACTAACCAACACCACATAACAAAAATAACAAAAAAACAAAGAATTAAGAAGCTGTATCTGTCTCTCTCTTCTCTTCTATTCTTTGTTTTGTTTTGTTTTGTTTCAGTCAAACATAAGATTTCTCATTTTGTCTCCACCACATGAATTTCTCTCACCTGCTGCAGGTTCATTTTCTCTTCTCTCTCTCTCTCTCTCTCTCTCTCTCCTTCTCATCAGATCTTACATGTCAATTAAGGTTGTTACTGTTCTTCATGTGAATGTCTTTTTGTTTATTTTTATGCTTTAAAAAAAGAAATGATTTTTTTTTTTTTTTTTTTTTATAAATGAAGAATTGTTTTTCTTTTTCTTTTGTGGGTTTTGCATGTTATGAAATGCTTTATCTTTTCAACTCATTTTTTCTTGATTGATGGGTATGAGTTTTGATTTTTCATGGTTTTGACTTGGTGTTCTCTTTGTTCTGTTTAATTTGATGTGTGTGACTTAGATTCCCATGTAGACTTAATTTATTTTGTTGAATTGTTTAAAACATCATGTCTAATGCAATTTATAATTCATGATAGTACTTGTCTGTTTTTTTTTTTTTTTTACTAAAGTAGTTATTTCAATACATATCAACCCACTTTCTCAATTCAAAACTTACTAAATATGAAGGAATTTTTTTATTTATTTATTTATTTTTTTATCATTTTAGTTGTGTTGATTTGAATCATTAGATGCAGCTTGCATTTTCATTTTCTTGAATATCATAATTTGTCTGTATAGATAAAAAAAATTCCAGAATTTAAGTTAAAATTTCAATCTTATCTTATGCAGGCAGTGAAAACTTGGGAGATTTTTGTTTCTTGTTCTTTTCCAGCCAGAAGATTGTGAATGAAATTGGAATTTCACTTTGAGATCTTTTATGCTATATTTGTTGTAGAAAATCAGTCTTTGTACTGCCATTAGTTACTAAACTGAAGAATGTCTAGTGAATCAGCTCCCAAACCTCGATTTGTATTATGTCCTAAATGCAGGCTGCTGCTTCAAGAGCCTCAAAATTTTGACGTGTACAAGTGCGGTGGATGCGGCACAACCCTTCAAGGTTAGAAATCTCATTATTGTTTATGATTTTAACAAACCACTGTTGTTCCGCAATATTTGATTTAGTACAAAGTGTTGTCACGTCGTGGCTAAAGAAACACTTACCACTGTAACATAGTGGAATTTGAACTATCTACTATATTATACAACCTGCGTCAAAGTTTCGTTCTCCTTGGAAACATGATGTTGGAAAAAATCTCAATTGTGAAGTTTATAGCTGTTGTGCATGTTGAGCTCTGAGAATGTCGTGCTTGATTAGACCATAAACTTCAATATTTGTGTTATATATTATTGTGGTTGATGCTCCATTTTATTGCCTATTTGTGTATGTATTAACTTCTATGAAATATTGTTTTACAAATGAGGATACTGATTCTATACATTGTGCTACATGCAGCTAAGAAACGAAAAAGCAGAGCTGCAAATTCAGAATCCAGTTCAACTGAGATTGATGCAGCTGCTCCTAGAAATGCATCAGATCTTGTTTCTGGTGGTAAACATTACAGCAACGAAGAGAAGCTAGTTAGTCCTCAAAAGAATGTTTCAAGAGGAAAAACAACTAATTCTTTGTCTATAGACTCCTCTTCAGAGGGGAGTGAAGGAAGGAATCAAATTGAAAACAGTGAATGCAATGGGGAGCAGCCGGTTACTACTCAGGAGAATGGTTCGAGAGAAAAAGCTGCTTTTTCTTCCTCGGGAGAATGTTCTTCAGAGGAAAATATTGAAAGGGGTCAAATTGAAAATGGTGAATGCAATGAAGAGAAAACAGTTACTTCTCAGGAGAATATTTTGAGGGAAAAAATAACTAGTTCTTCCTCCGGAGAATGTTCGTTGGATGGAAATTGTGAAAGGGGTCAAATTGAAAAGGGTGGATGCAATGAAGAGCAACCAGTTATTTCTCAGGAGAATGATTTGAGGGAAGAAGCAACTAGTTCTTCAGAAGAATGTTCATTGGATGGAAGTAGTGGAAGGGTTCAAATTGAAAATGGTAAATGTGACGAAGAGAAGCTTGTACTGTTTAATTTATCGGATGAAGAACCAGAAGATGAGGTGGATATCTATAAGTTATCAGATGTCAGAAGGCATACAGTGTCCAACAGAGGTTACTCAAATGAGCTCCCACTGGCCTCAGCAGAAGTGATGGCAGAAAATTCAGTTGAAAAAGCAAATGAGACTAATTTGAAACTAGAAGAACACGAAGAAGAGCAAAACATGCCATTAGAAAGAACTGGAAATCAGTTAATTAGTGCACTGGACAGAGAAGATGCTAGTGATGAGAATTCAGCTCTAGTAGGGGTGAAGTCTGAAGTAGACATCGGAGAAAGTGATTTAGAAGTAGAAAGAGAGATAAATAATCGAAACTTGTCACAAGAAGGAGCAGACCAGAAGATGACTTCTGGATCGAGATCAGACGGACAATGTGTCGATAATGACAAATTGGTTCTAGTAGGTGACAGATCAGAAACAGTTGTTAATGGACCCGATAATGCAGATTCAAAAGAATTAAATGGTGAAAACTTGTCATTACAAAGAATAGAAAGGTTGAGTACTGAGAACTTTGTGTCTGAAAAAGGAAACATTTCATATGTTTCTCGTCGTGAACTTAAAGAAGGTACATCTAATAATCATGCATATTCTCCCAAAAATATTCGCCATAGCTTTGACGATTTAAGGTCAGCGGGTACATTTGACAGTGCAGAAGTAAATAATCTGAGTTTGGAGATTAATGGTGTGCTCAGAGAATTGTCTAAATCTCCAACAGCTAGAAGTTCTCATGCTTATGATGGCAGTGTCTCTTCTAACGATGGAATGGATGAGCGGTTCCTCGGTCAAAATTTATATTGTTTTGAGGGAGGCTCAAGAAAGGGAAAAGGTGTTGTTAAAAGTAGCATGTTATATGAAGATGTTGAAATGCAAAGTCAGTCGAGTTTTCCCAATAGAATGTATCAAAATGATGTTCTGGAGACTAAAAGAGGTGATCATGCAAATCGGGTGCGAACAAAAACTGACGAGTTTCCGTTTCCATACAAAATGCCTCTCCATGGAAGTAGTCCCCAATCTGGCTATGAAAGTGGAAGTCCATCAAATCAAATATACAATGAACTCTACCTCAGTTCAAGCTATGTTTCACCTGACTCCATCGAGGACCCTGACCAGGAGAAGATGAAACTGTTGAGAATGGTTTATAAATTGCAGGATCAGCTCAACAGAACCAACCATGCAAACAAGGAAACAAACGAAAGACTCTCTGTGGGAAACCATATTTCTTCATACCAAAGCCATGATTCACACGAAGGGAGATTTTATCATGGTTTGGATTACCCTAGGGGGGATGCAAATGAAAGCTATAGTCATGCAAACAAGGAAACAAACGAAAGACTCTCTGCGGGAAACCATATTTCTTCATACCAAAGCTATGATTCACACGAAGGGAGATTTTATCATGGTTTGGATTACCCTAGGGGGGATGCAAATGCAAGCTATAGTCATGGCATCAACATACACCAAAGGCGGCATAACTTTTCGCATGTACCTTATTCAACCGAGCCAACAAGCAATGCACACCATATTGATCATCCTTATTTCAATTGTTGTCCTCAAGAGGGGCAACACTTGGGAGAGTTTCCTCCGTGTTTTCCTTACCAGCGTGAAGATTTGCATCGGCCTCATCCAGTTCATAGTCGTTGCTTATCTCAGCATTCTTATCCTTCAAGTCCGCAATGGTTAATAAACTCAAAACATGTTCACGGCCGTGAAACAAAATCCTGTGATCAGAGATACAGAGCTACCGAGATGAACTATACTAGAACTAGGGACAAGCCGAGTTTGACTAAGCGACATTACCGGCCAGTAGCAGGTGCAGCACCGTTTGTCACTTGTCATAAATGCTTAAATCTGCTGCAACTTCCCGCAGATTTTCTCCTTTTCAAAAGATTATGTCATAAGCTCAAATGTGGTGCATGTCAAGAGGTACTTAAATTTTCTCTCCAGAACAAAAGTCATGTAGTTTCTTATACTCCAAATGCTGTTGGACCACCATCAAGTGACCTTGATGTACAAAACAAGCTGATAAATGGCATCAATACTCAGTCTGAACCTCATGTTGCGGATCGCGTGTCATATTCCGATGATTATGGTCATTCCATCAGTAAAAGCTATTCCTCAGAAGGAGATCCTGTTTCTGTTGCACCGTTTCCCCACTCACATGCGAGTGCACGCGAGAATCCAAGTGTCTCTCCCGGTACTGTTGATGCTATAACAGAGAAGGAGAAAACTGCTTCAAGAGGACCTAGCACGAGTAAGGCTCCATCCAATATGTCATCAGAAAGAGAGGCACCACAATCACTGCCAAAACCTTCATCACTTCATCAACTGATGGGTTATTCCTCTCCAAGTCAAGTGCTAAGAGGTGCTCCAGTCGATGAAGGAAAAGAGGTCATGAAATATATTTTTGGGGAAGCGGGACATTATTATTAATCAAGGTTGAACTGATACATTTTCTAACTGTCTCTGAGAGTATTTAAATTTAAACTGTCTCTTGAATTTATAAAGTCAAACTCTCATGACGGGGTTGATACCTCCTGGACTTCCAACAGAGCTGAAAATCGGGTTGAAGCTGGGAATGTCAAGAAAGGAATTCTTTTCCAAATTTGAGATATAGTGATGAAGCATCTAGACCATGGCTTATTTCATTTATTTATTTATTTTATGTAATTATATGCTGTTTTGAACAAGGGCAATAATTGCTTTTCATTATTAAATTTCTTATTCAGTTTGGAAACAGATGCAGAAAATATAATATTTGTATAAATATATGATTCTGGTGTATATGAAACTAACTATTTGCATATATTTTATTTTATTTTTTGTTGTACTATTCGTTTGTATATTAACCCGTATGTCTGTTTAAAATTTATTGTATTCTGGAACTTCTTGCTTCATAAGAAAGTTTTCTAATACCAAATTTCTATAATATTTTATTAACCGATTTATTGCAGTAAAGCATTTTAACTTGCAATTGAAGATGTTACAGTTAAGGTAACAAGAATCAAGTTCATATTAACTTTCCATATTTAATTTTAACATAGTATCGATGAAAATAGCTTTACACGGTCAACAAATCATAATCAATCACATGTGATTTTAGAGGTAGTTAAATCAAAGTTTATCATTTTTAATGATGTGATGATTACGATTAATTGACATATAAACAATCTTTACACTGATACTATTATAATTCAAATTTCAATCTGAAACATTTTGAATCTTTTAACGTTGAATGTACAACATCTACCAGACATAACTTTTTGCTTTTTAAAATAGTCACCAAGAAATCCCGATTTGTAGGCAGGGGAAGAGCAAAGGATGATCCATGTTGAATTCTTTACTGATAACATGCAAGCAAATGTTCCACTAAGGGCCTGTTTGGATCGACACATTTGAGCTTATCTACTGACATAAGTTGTGTTTGTGAGAACTTATGAAAACAATTTATGACATTGTTCAAAAACTATTTTTATCGTATTTTCATTAGTTCTCCAAGATAGCTTATGAAAACAGCTTATAGCCTATACGAAAACAGCTTATACGAAAACAACTTTATTCTTATCTTTTTCGATATAAATAGCTTATACATAAGCACTTATTATTATAAGTGCTTAGGCTATAAGCTGCAAATAAGTTGTTTATCCAAACAGGGCCTAAATGAGTCAGACTTACAGGACAACAATGGCTTATTTCATTTCATTTATATATTTATATATACAGAAGTAACAATACAGATATAATATTTTGAGCCTAAATGCAGTACAATCTTTACACTTTGTATACTGACTTATTAAAAACTCTTATGTATAGTTGCTTCTTCTATTGGAAGCAATGGAAATCCTCTGATCCTGAAGCATGTTCAAATTGGGAGCCAACAACCGTGTGTACCGGTCAAAATACAAGAGCTGCTTCAGAAGAAGCGCAAATTCTCGAGGAAACTTCAATCCATAAGATTCACTAACCTGAACCTGTGGAATATATAGATGACATAAATACTATATAATAATACTATTTATTTTTATAGAATTTTAGCTTAAAAATTCAAATATCCACAAGTCACATATGCTGTATGAAATGTTGTTGCAGACATGCAAACTTGTATATTAATGAATTGACAGCTGTTTTAAAGCATTATCTTCATTTATCAAAAGAGTAAGGAAACAAAAATCACTGCTGCTTAATAAGTAGCAAAACTTAATAAAAACTACCTTAACAGTTCAGTTAGCACAATCTAAAATAGCTTACCACATCAAGAAATAGGGCATTCATCTGCCTCTCATCAACAACTACATTAGCAGATATAGCAGCTGGATTTCTGGCTGTTCCACTTCTAGTTGCTACAACTATTTCAGTGTCCAACTCCTGCACTTGAATAGCAGGCAAAAATTCACAATGTAAGCAATAACTCCTAATCGGTATGGTTCAATTTATATGAATTTTTTTGAAATTCAATCACTCAATGATGGAAATATTTATCTACAACACATGGAAACATTCTTTGCTTAATAAATAACGGAAACAAACTTTTTGAGTCAGGTCGAGAACATGAACCAATTAGGATGCCCTGTTCCTACTTATCTAACCTAGGTCCAGTTCTATCAGTCATTAAGCAGTTCAAAATGTATACATTGCATTCTGCATGAATGATCTGGATTAAGAGAGCTTGTATGTGTCTATACATGTCTAGACAAGTAGATATATCATACACACATTTCCGAGTAGAGCAACTAAATGTACAAAACAGAAAAATACTCCCAACAATTAGCAAGACACTTAAAGTTGACCTATGTAGTCACTGTCACACGTATAGCTGACAAGTGAGCTTATGTGTGTTATGGTAAACTTGCCTTCATTGATGAGAACACTTTCTCCAAATCTCTGGCAAAGGCCTTTGCATTAACATCGTTGTTTGTAGCACCCATTTGAATTAAGGAAGATGCCATTGAGTCATAATCTTCGATGGCAATTGATCCTAAGAAGACTTCCATAGCAGCCCATGTTTTGGGAGATATACGACCAACAATTCCTGTAGATTGAATTTTGTTTTATGATATATATAGATTAAAATTCATAATACATAATATCTCATACATGTATCTATCTGTAGTTCTGTACAGTACATACAACAGAGTACTTTAAAATTTGTAGTTGTTTAGAAAGCAAAAGGCATAGTTTGTATAAAAGAACAAAGCAGAACAGTGATTAAAGGTTGCAAGATGATTTCATGGAATAAACATAGCAAAACAATATGCTGATAAATGGAAAGAAGTAAAAAGAGCATATATAAAATGTACAACAATTTTGAAACCTTGGAAAGTTAACAGATGACAAAAGTCCTGCAAAACATTACAGCTTAAGTATAACGAACTGTAAACCATGCAGAAAGACGAAAAAGCATACCGAAGTCAAGAAATCCAATACGGCCATCACGTAGAAGCCACAGATTCCCAGCATGCACATCTGCATGAAAAGATTCACATGCAAGCAAACTTCCAAACCTGCAGCAATATTTTATATCATGATACATTATCATGTTAAAAGGGAAAGGCACAGGGACGTTAACTGTAAATTGAATTTTAAAGTCATACCACACATTGAGAGCAGTTATAAGGCTGGCTTCTGGGCTAGTAACTAACGACCTAATTGAGTCTAGATCAGTAAGAGGAACACCATATAATCTTTGCATGGTTAAAACTTGCCGCGTACTGCAGTTTTGATACACTTTTGGAGCTGTAGCTTGCCTAGTGAGCCCCGTTGCTTCTAAATATCTCCTGAAAGCCTCAATATTTGCAGCCTCCTTGTAAAAGTCAACTTCTTCAAGCATAGACTCTCGTATGTCTTTGACAATACCAACCTACCAAAAGTAAACTCGTGTTATAAGAAAGGAAGCATTTATGTAAGTGTTTAGAAAACTTCTGAAAACAAGTTAAGATATATCCATAAGCCCCCCATAATAGCTAACAAAGAGCTTATATGGATTTTACCCTTGTTTTATTTCAATGATAGAAATAGCTTATACATAAGCCCTTATGCAGTAATTGCTTATTGAATAAGTGTTTAATTAAGTTGTTTACTCAACAATCCCCAAATGAAGGACAATCTAATAAAAAGGTAGAGGGAGATCAAATAACACCGTTGATAAAACCATCGAGAGAGATTTAGAAGTTAATGGTCTATCCATCTCTAGGCCTAATACATGACTCAATATTATGACATCGATTGAGTCATAGAGCCAACCCCACCAGCCGTGTTGTTGACAACAAAAGTAATAACAGTAGAATACAAATAAAGAAGTTTTAAGCATCCTTTACTATATAAGAAAGAAAAGGAATTTAGTAAAGGGGAGAAAAACAAAGGATCATTAATGTAAGTATGTAACATAGTTAAAAATTTCCCTGGTCATGAAAGATGGCATATAAGAAGCATTATTTTCATATTGTAGTTGTATGAAACGTATCCATGTATCTAGCAGTAAGTGTCTCCATAATGCTCATACCAGTGATGTCCGACTTATTTCAGGATTCAAGAACTCCAATATCCGAGCAACAACATAAACAAAATTAAGATCTGCTACTAAAATGTCCTCTATTCCTGGTTTTAAGACCTTTATAACCACATCCTCCTGTGAGCCTTTTAGCCTTGCACCATGAACCTAAATGTAATATACAACAATTGCATTAGCATAATATACAGCAATTGCATTAGCAGCCACGGTAATTTGAATAAAATGTTATAAATGACAAAGACAGGCGTACAAAATATACCTGTGCTATAGAAGCGGAAGCAAGGGGTGTTGGGTCAACATATTCGTACACACTTTCTATTGGTCTTCCTAATTCCTTACGCAATATTGATTGAATTACCTCAAAAGGGACTGGAGGAGCTCTATCAAAACAATTCTGGAACTCTTGTACATACTCTGCTGGAAATAGTGTTGGTGCGGATGCTATGAACTACCAGAGAAAAGCCAAACATTACCATTGGTACAAGGGTGCAAGGCATATAGAAGATCAGTTATAAATTAGGAACGAACTATAGTATCAAGGATATGATCAAATCAAGTGGTACCAAAATTCTATCAGCAACTTGCGCTTCTACTCTCCAACTAAAAACTGTAAAATATTTGAATATCAATTGTTGAGCCATTATATACTAAAACAGAGAAGTATCGTAACCATTTTACCAATGAAGTAATATTACTGTAGAATATATTAAAATATCTCTAATATTTAGCTTGAATCTTAGATTTTATTTTGAATATTACATTTTATATCTCAGGATAGGTTCCATATTTCTTTCTAATTTATGATTTGTTTCCTAATAAATTAGGACTTGGAGCCTAGTATTAATAGAAACAAGGGCCAGTGCTAATTCTGTTGAATAATAAAAGCACAATCACAATTCAAATCTCTATTCCCTCTCTTCCCTCCTTCGGTATCCAAAACCCTACAACCCCATCATAGTGTCAAAGTGATAATTTACATCTTAGATCTATTTACAATAAATTGAATGCTAACTCTTACCATTAGTTTCCATATTTCTTTATATCCAATTATCCATAATTTGTTTCCTCAGTAAATTAGGATTAGGAGTTTAGTATTAGTTCAAATGAGGGTTAGTGCCTAGTTTTTTATGTAAGAAACCATAATCATAATTTGAGGTCATTGATATTTTTTTTTCCTCCCTCCTTATCTAAAACCAAATAATTTCAAAAATAACAAAATACAAACAAAGAGGAGGGATGAGGAACTAATTGTATCCATTAATACCTGTCCTAATTTGATGTAGGTTGCCCCCAGACGTTCAAACAACCTCCTCAAATATAAGGGGGACAGCAGACCAAGCTGCATTTCTGTCGGTAACCCAGCAGATGAGTTTGTTGACTGCAAAATAACGCAAGAGTGCTAAATAATTCTGCCTTTCATTTAATAAAACACCAAAAAAAATAGGGTTAAATAAGTTTTTCATCCTTATAAATATATCGAATTTTGATTTTAGTCCCTAAAATATTAAACTGAATGTTTTCATCCTCACAAATTTTTTTATTTTGTTTTTCGTCCTTAATGGTCATTTATGTTCATATAAATGGCAAAATTATAACTCTTTTATGTTCAAATTGTATCCATGTTATGTCCGTTTATTATATTCGACATTTATATATTCATATTATGTTCAAAAAATGTCAAAAACACGTTA
>Ga0315915_1000244_pt1 | contig 49887 bp, 26 predicted proteins | sample MpolbnodulesMG_FD_207738 | JGI IMG/M metagenome (GOLD analysis project Ga0315915, IMG submission 207738) | Medicago polymorpha root nodule microbial communities from Los Angeles, California, United States - branched nodules | ecosystem: Host-associated > Plants > Roots > Nodule | place: USA... | reverse complement strand
ATATAAATATATTTGATTAGTAGTGTGTATCTCGAATACTTCTTTAGATAAAAATATAGAAGTATATCATGGTATAAGAAAGGGGGGAGGCTTCATTTTGCAAACATGAGAAGGAAGACCAATTTAATGTCATGTAATGTAACATAGGAACTTGGAAGTAACAATTAGCAATGTCTAAAACGTGTATCTTCTTGCTTTGAGATATGGAATATAAGCTGATTTGAAGCTTATGAAAGTGGAAGAAAATATTCAGCATTTCAATGGGGTGAGTGGATCAGGGAGCACTGGGAAATAAGCTCTTGATTGTCAAGGTATTTGAAGGATCGTTGAGTGAGTTGGTGTGTATGTATGAATGTTTCTGACTAGAGCCCATATCGGCTACCTCTTAATTGACAGTAGATTGTTCAAGCTATAAAATCAGTTCAATGTGACATATGTTTATCAAACTATTCATCTGCCTTATTCATAAAAAAGGAGAATGCTAATGAATTGATTGTGAATAAAAGTTGAAAAACCAATAAGAAAGAGTTTTGTACGAAATTTCTTTTAGGGTAATTCTCGACTGTGTTTACAATTAATTTGTTAGCAACGTCCTACTTGACAAAATAAAGTTTTTTGACTTATGGATTTTTTTCAATTAGGCAATTTTCACATGTGATTGAAAGGTCGCCTTGGCGCAACTGGTAAAGTTGTTGTCATGTGACTGAAAGGTCACGGGTTCAAGTCCTGAAAACAGTCTCTTGTGTAAAAACAGGGTAAGGCTGAGTACAATACACCAAATGGTGGGACCCTTTTCAAACTCTGCATATGCGGGAGCTTTAGTGCACCGGGTTGCCCTTTTATGCAATTTTGACATCCTATTTTTTTTGAGGGGGGACGTCCTAATTTTTTTAACTTTAACATTTATCCTTCTTACATTTTCTAATATATATATATATTTGATAAATATATATTTCATTCAAAGAAAAATATGTATTTCATTCGTAGTATATCTCTTAAATGTCTTCTACATAAACATTTAAACAAAAATGTAATAACTAATATATATAAATCATACACGAAAAAAATATTTGTTATTGGTTAATTACTTAAAAATGTCTTCAACTTAAAATATTTGTAAAACACTAATACAAGTTGAGTAAATCTTTCGGTCTTTGTAAGGTAAAGTAAAAGAAGAAAGAAAAATGGGAGATAGAGAAAAATGGTAAATAGTTATTTTCATGAAGGTGTTATGAGTAACAATGATCTTTCAAAGTATCGAAATTTTAAAATTGTCTTTGATTGTACATTACATTAGTCAAATAGTCTTTGACATTAAAATGTTTTTTAATATTGTCATATTAATATTTCAATATATTTATTTAATGTTATTCGTTCTTATATGTATATATTTATTGTCATATCAATCTCTATAAAAATAAAAATAAAAAGAGGTTGTGTCAACAGTAAATGACTATATTAACGTCAAAGACTATTTTGACTAATGAGGTGTACAAACAATAAATGTTTTAGAATTTCGATATATTGAAAGACTATTGCGATTACTCGTTAAACATTTATGGATGAAAATTACTATTTGGTTTGTCTAGTTGTTGTAGTTATATTATGAGTCATGATTCTTAGCTTCCTTGTTTATTTTTAGAATTGGTCTTTGTTAAACGTTTGTTTAGTTGCATGGGCGGATCTACATGGAGGCTATGTGGGGCTAAAGCCCCACATGCCTTTTCCTCTTTTTTTTTTTTTTTTTATTAATAATAGTAATGACACAAAGTGTTTTATGTTTGAGTCCCGCAAAGTTATTTGCAACTTTTGATGTGAAGAAATTATTGAGGAGGACTGAGTTTTGTCCAAATGATTTTATAAAAATGTCGGAAGTGGCGTTACGCCATCAACTTAAAAATTATGTTCCAAATGTTTGATCTGACACAAAATTTGCTAAGTTGAAAGGGATTTCAGAACTTTGTGCAAAACTTGTCGAAACAATTAAGTGCAACACATTTGATATGGTTTATAAACTTTTGAAGTTGACTTTGCTCTTGCCGGTAGCAACCGAAAGTGTTGAACGCGTTTTTTCAGCTATGAAAGTTGTGAAGACTGAAGAGTAACCTATGTAACAAAATGGGTGATTAGTGACTAAATGACCGTACTGTAACTTATATAGAAAGATATGATCTTTTTTTTTTTTTGAAGAAAGAAAGATATGATCTTTTAACAATAAGCATTGATGTTATTTTAGCTCATTTGCGACAAATGGATAGGAGACGATTTTCATTGTAATGTATTTTATGAAACAATGTTATTTCATATTTTTAATATAGTATGCATTATTGTTTCTTTGATATTTTAGCCCCACATATACCAAAAGTCTAGATCCGCCCCAGTTTAGTTGACGTCTTGGATTGGTTTGTTCTGTCAAACGAATGGTTTTTCTTATCCTTTTATCATGTATATCTCATTTTTTCCGCTTTTACAATCTCCAACGAATAGACATTGACATACGTTAAAATATTACAGTATACTATACTCGTATAAGGTTTTTCTTTAGTTCTTTATAAGTGTCAACAGAGAATATAATAACAGGTCCAAGTAAGCCATGGATTACAGATTACCTTAACCAAGGGAGGCTTATGACTATTCTTGGCTTTTGACTTTATTGAGCGCTGTAATTTTAAATTTGCTGATATATTTGGCTTCAGCAAAGTGGTATGTGTACAAGGATAAGAAAAGAAGGTTACTGAGGAAGGCGTGGAAGAGTAACTGATGTATGACGAACACAAGGTTTACTGAAATAACTAATAAAAATACTTTTAGTGTTAAATTATTTCAGAGAAGACTTTGTTTTCGATTTGTTAATATGTTGGTTTAGTCTTTATATAAATTTTCAATTTATTATTGTTCTTGCACACAAATTGTGTTGTTCTGACAGAATTAAATATCGTATTGTCTCATGCTTTCTTTTAAAATTTATATAATGGAGGATCTTCCCTTAAAAAAATTATATAATGGAGGAGTCAGTTAAATTGCATGGTCATGGAGGATGGGAACAAGTAAAAAAGTTGAAGAAACGGGCAAGACGACTCTCAATATGTTTCATAACTTCAAAATTTGAGCATACATAGAAGGTTGAGAAGTATAGATGAATGAAGGAAGTGAACAGAGCATCTTATTCTACAGTTCTAAGGGTGACAACTTGGATTTTAGATCACGTGCAGCATATTTGATTACTTGGTGAATAGAATGAGGATGTCTCAAATGATACATTTGAAGGTTGTTTTAATAGATTACTGCATTCTCTTCTTTTATCCTAAACAAGGCAAAACCATGGTCACATTCAGCAGTCGAATCCCTACCCAGGAAGTACGCAACTGCACACATGACTTATCAATCCTTCTCCTATACATTGATAAGTTGTTTATAACTAAACTTTAAAAAGAGAAAAAGAACAGTGTAAAGTTGCATTAAACCCACTGCCAACATTCATTAAGGAAAAATATTATGTAGTTACTTTGATTTCTAGAATAAAATGTAAAATTATTGCATTAATTTGCTTACAAGCATACAATATAATCCAAGGAACCAATGTTTCCATCTTAAACAGGGCACAGATAAAAACTCAAATATACATGGAGGGGTTGAAGTGTAGTAAGAAACACCAATCAAGCAGTAATCACTTGAGTAGGATGTCATTGGACTATTATGTCATTGGACTGTGATATAAATAATTTATGGGAGTTACAATGACTACAAATTAGTAAGAAATAACAAATATGAATTCGTTGACGTGATTTAAATGTAGAACTAAATCCCCTGACGGTGACTCCTGCTGCAGAAGTTGAATACTTCACAAAAATTTCATTGCTCAAATTGATTTGTATAGAAGTTAACTTAACGTGGGGGATTGTGTAGACGAGGTCTGTTGCAGAAAACCCGTCCATTGGCCCTCACAAATGCTGCCAAACCGACACTAATGCTTGCCCACATTAGCGAAAAGAAGAAGTGCCGAAAATCATATCGAACTGCAGCAACAATAAACAAAATAACACTATTAAGGGCATAGATTTCACAATATATGTAATGCATAGTTGATTAACCTATCACTAGTACAGAGTCATTGTTCTACCCTAGCAAAGTCTGCATAATTATCCAGTTAAAGACTACAGACAAAATTTCACTTTGTAATAATGTAACCAAGTACAGGCATATGCAATATTTTTTTTACTCTGACCTTGTATGCTTGTGAAGAGTTAAGCACAGAAATTCTCGTAAACTTTCACATCACTCATTTTTGCTTTAAAGTTTAAATGTCTAGAAACCCTGGGCATGCATATTTGGCAGCAGTAGGCTACAAGATATCCCTCTTAGGATCTGTTTGGTTTGAGGAAACATATTTTTTCATTTTTTGATCACTTTTAATAACAAAATTTCATCTTATTTGTGGTTTGTTTTCTATTTTCAAAAGTTTGTAAGGTGAAAGCAAATTGTTTTCACTGCTTGTAAAAAAAAACATAAACACTAAACAGAAAGCAAGTTCTCAAAGTTAACATGCCATAAAAAACTTCAGTGGTTCCCCTAGTCCCCCATTCTCCATTTCACTTGATTGTCTTCTACCACCTCTATATTGTCTCTGTCTAAACTTATTGCCCCAACTGATTCTGAAAAGGTCACACTGGATTTTAGACCACACGCCTTTAAAGTAGTAAGCTGATTCTATATTTTTTTATTAAACCAACAGAGATACATCCATGCACGAATGTGTGCACATATTAGTGACCAATTAAATTTTAGTTTAAACCTTGAAACTAAATAAAGTAAACTCACCTTGTCTCAACGACATGGTGGCAAAAAGAAATCCAGTAAAAACCAGACCCAAAGCCAAAGGAAATGACTGCAAACATAAACAATAATATCAACATTTATTTCCATTAAATGCATATGACTTGCTTGAAGAATTCTATTAGCGAACTGCATATCAGCAAGTGCAGAATGCAAAATAAAAATCATATTAGGTCTTCAAACACAAGGGCAATGCTGTAATGCATTATGCAGCAATATAGTCACTTTAACATTTCCTTGACTGAATAATCTGGTTGCTCTTTTAACTATCAATGACAGTTTTTATTTCTTATTAAATAAAGCTTAAACGACTTGGCTTCATGAGGCCCGTTGCATTCCACCACTTTTCGGTAGGGTTGCAACCAGCTTTATGTAAACCTTGAAAGGAACACATGTCTCTCAAAACACAGTAAAAGAGAGAAAATAGTAAGTTTTCATTTAATTATTTTTTTTCTGTGAGATATAGGAAATTTCCTCAAAATACATTTCAATTCAATCATTTCATAATTAGTATACCACTATGAATTTAGCCGTACATCATATAAATTAAAATGTGTTTATAAATTGTGCGAGCATTTTAAGAACCGATCTTAAAACATAAAATTGATGCCACAAGCATCAATTAAAAAAATTCATCGATATTGTACTCACAGCTATAGCTTCAAGGCCTCCTTTCTGGGAAGAGGCAGCTGTATCTCGGCCGACAGAAACTATATAATGTCCTTGCAGAAGATCAATTGCATCCTTCACATAAAATAAATATATGAACAATACAAACCATCAATTACATATAAATTAATAAGTTGTTAATTAACAAATTTAAAAACGGTAATAGATACAGGAAGCTTAAAAATAATTTAACTCAAGATCATTTCAGACGCGGTATCATAATAAATAAGAGTAATCAGCATTGAAATATGTACATGAAAATTCGGCATCTTCTGCAGCATAATTACTATGTAGGGCAGCACAGATAAGGATGCAGAAGGGAGAAATCAAATATACAAAGGACAAAACCAAGATGAAAAAAAGTTGAGTTATAGCCAACTAGTAGACACCTAAGGAACTCTGGAGACCATAACTAGAGTACCCCACACATATTATTAGATTTTTATATTGGGTGTAAGGCATCCTCACAAAATCGGCTTATAATGTGAGGGTGTCCCTCTTTTATAAACTCGTTTCATGACTTATCTTTATTCTATGTGGGACTTAATTTTTCCTCATATATTATGTTAAATAAGGTCTACAAACCTGCTTTGTTCCATCGACAAAATTATTCAAATAATATCTTTGGAGAGCATTACAACCATCATTTATTATCCCTTGAACGGTGCGGTGCCCAAACCTGAATCCCACCAAAAAAATTAATGAGAGAAGTCACAAAAGGTTAAATTTCAAATCATATAATTCGCAATAGCAACACATATTTGAAACTTTATACGCGGAGATCTTATCAAATTGTCACATGGAATTTATTCAACCATAACATATAAAAGAATTGCACAATCACATTACTTTTTTTTCATATTGCCAGGTGCCAGTTTTTGTAATTCAAATTGAAAGCAACAGACTAACATGGAAAAGAAAATCACAATTTCCGTACTAGAAAACATATACAATGAGAGTCAGCATATCATATGAGAGATGCAATGATGGTTCAAAATCATTTCATGCTATTGTAAATTCAACATAGAAAAGCCTTTATGGACACATAATTTCATGATCCTCTTAATATGCGAGGAACATGAAATTTTTTGTAAAGACTAATGGGAAAATACCTGACAAAGTCTCCTTTCAGAGCAGGAGTTCCTGAATACTGGATACTTATATCGTCCCCATGATTAGCCCACACTGATCACAAAATCAGTTACAAATTGAATCAAAGGTTTCAAGAGAGACAAACAATGAAAACTTGAAAATAACTACATATTACAACATATATATCTATATTTCAAATCACATAATCTGAAAAGTAATAATAAACTTACAGATCTTAAAGCGTTCATCAAGATTTGAATGTGAACTAATGGTTTCTTCAGCACCAAAGACACCAAGCCTTCTAAGTTGGTACTCTAACATATTGCGGCCTATCATGCTCTACACATGTATTTTAACATTAGTAAGCTGAAAAATGATGCCCAGAACAGATAAAAACAAAAGATAGTGTTCCTTATAGAGGGACTAAGAAATGTTTTCCCTTAATTCGGGATGGCACAGAACACTTCAATAATAGAAACCAACCAACCTGAGTTACATTTGTACGGTCTAGACAGATAAAATGATGCCCAGAACAGATAAAAACAAAAGATAGTGTTCCTTATAGAGGGACTAAGAAATGTTTTCCATTAATTCGGGATGGCACAGAACACTTCAATAATAGAAACCAACCAACCTGAGTTACATTTGTACGGTCTAGACAATCAATACAGTTGGTCCTAACAACTCCAAGTTGCTCCTTCATTTTCTCTCCCTTTTCATTCAACAGAAGATATCTACAATTGCATAACAAATAGCAACTCGGGTCATATATATTTATTTTTTTAAAGAAGCGCTTTGGTAACGCAAAATTTTATTATAAAACAGGATAATAAGGTGAATGTCTTTTTAAGACAGATCATGACATCGTGCTGGAAAATTGTCAATGATAATATAGCAGATAGGTCCAAATTAAGCAACATAAACAAACATAGTAATATAACTTATTAGAATTTGTTAGCAAATCAGTAGTTTAAAAATAGCTCCCAGCTTCAATGACACCAATAAATGTCAATGTTTCAAACTACTAAACAATTCTCGAGAAAGTAGATATCGAATAGCTTAACTAAAAAAATTCCATACCCGTTTCTCTCAAGAAAATCTGATATTTGATCGTAAAGCATTGATAGACGTTCAAAATGAACATGTCCACAGATATGATGGAAATCAAAGTGAACGTATCTGCAAAGAAAAATTAAGCACACATGAGCAATCCCCAAAAAAACTGAAAAGAATCCATGCATATCAATATAATCAATCTAAAAGTTAATTGAAAGAGACTTCTACCTTACATCGTCACTAGCCACATGTTGCATTGTACTGCCAAATTTTTCACATAGCCGTCCTTCACCTCCATGCTGATAAAATACAAAGGAGAAAGAAGACCACTCAAATAGATGCATGCCGATACATAACAATTCCATGCACATTTTAAGTTGCATGCATTCTTTACAGTTGTCACTTGTCAATGAAATTTACTATGCAATTACATAGACTAGTATCATTTAGTAAAATCCCCAACCAATATACAAGCATTCTCAGTTTGTAATACAATGGAAGTGTATTCACCTTGTTAACAAGATCAACAGCCAACACTGCTCCATATTTTTTTCTCAAATCTAATATATGCCTCTCCAGGACTCGTGGCTGCATCTCAAGCAATGAAATGGAAGTGAAATACACAAAATATGTTAAAAAACCACAGAAATATAACAATCAACAAACACTTACAGCTTCCTCGAGTTTCAATAACTCAAACTTCGGTTTATATGTTAAGTCAACAATTTGCTGCCAGAGCAGTGGAATCGAACCACGAATCTGCAAAAGCTCAACCATGATGTTTTCTAATTGATACGAAATGAAATAAAAGTTTAATTGACACTATATTTTGGTACAAACACAGTTAACATTCATCCCAAAAATCAGAATTTGAGCATCCTAGCCCCTCCTTGTTTGGCTTGATTGTTTAATCATATAATAGCAAGAATCCCCTATTTGCACTATAATATAAGAGAGTTGTAGTGATATTCACGAAAAACCTGGAAATACTAGTTTACATTCAACTATCACTATTAGTATTGCTACATTCAAACCAAATAAGAGTCCAGCTCAGCATTTTTTAATATAGAAGTCCTATATCCTAATAGGTACAACAAATCTTATCAGAGGGTCCATGTCTCAAAATTAAAAAAAAAAAACCAAAATAGTTGAAGGTTAAGCTATTTTTGTATCAACCTTAAAGCTACCAATATTGCATGTGAGAATACTTTGGCTTAGAAGTTTAAGAGTAACCTTTTCAGTTCAACATCAACCCATCTTGAAACTGGAAAATCAAATTAACAATAATAAAAGTAACTTAATATAACAAAAAAAAAATGGAATGAACAAAAATATGATGATTTGTAGCAAAATATAATTTTTTTACTAAATGCAAAAGATTTTAGTCAGGAATTTAGTTTTGTTATTTTTCCCAACCGGAAAGCTAATATAAATTTGAACAGTTAATGATGCCAGTATCAAAATCTAGCAAGGATCAATGGTCATGTTTGGTAGAGTTTGTATTTAAACAAACATGGAATAGCAGATAAAAAGAGATAGGATGACTTCCAGGTAGTTATATAGTAAGTTGCACACAAGAGATCAAGAGAAAGTAGGTAGAATTAAAACAATTATTTCCCAATGAAAAAAGCAAGTGACAGAAAAATAGAGTTGAAAAGAAAAGGCAATTGCTTTCTGTATCATTATATGGAAAGCTGCTCCAGGTATTATTGGCAATGAAACAAAAATGTTCTTTTCTGTCTGCGAGACTGTGACAATGCTTTTGCACCAGCATCATTAAACATGAACTTTATTTTTGAATAATTTGCTAATAGCAAGATGAAAATTGCAACTAATATTCATATTACTTCCATGCCTACTACTACCAAAGTATATTAGTTTCTCACTTCCTATAGTCTTTCTCTTCTAGTTCCTGGTCACATTATCACCAAAAAGAGCCTAAATACGTATATACAATTGGAAGGATATCAAAGCATCGTTTACAAAATATTAAACACTTCTTAGTTCGTCATTTGTCAGCCCCCAAAAATTTGGCTTCTTCAAAGTTCAACACCGTTAATTGCACGGTCCAAAAATACCAAAAATAGGTATAGACAATTAAGAACTTTTTAAATATATTAGACATAAAAAACTGAAGTCAATTTTCCAACTTCTAAGAAAAATAATTTAGTTAAATATCATTGGTTCATTAATTATGCAGTTGCTTATAAGTGTACAAGATAATGTCCATCTTATTTCAAAATAATGACAACTCTTTAGGATGATTAGGACTGCTGCTCTGATTTAAGTCAACAGAACACACATATCTTGCATGACAAGCCCATCATTGTAATTCTTAGAATAATCGATTTGTGGTCGCAGAAAGTAATACCTGAACAAATGAAGCAGTATAACCATTGAACTGCATAAGTTGTTCAGTTTCCACAAAATTGGCAACATATCCATCTGGATCAGCTCCTCTTCTCCACATTCGAGTTCCTTTCAAGGAATAAAATTTCATTTGTACTATCAGCCAACCAATCAGTAAAAGATTATGATTGCTTTCTTTAAGTAGTCATAAATTTCAACCCCATATTCTCTCATACAAAATTACTTCAAATTATATATTCTAAAAATAATTTTAAACCTCAAACATGACAAATTCAAACCCTAACATGAAAACAAAGGAAACAATATATCTTTTAATATCTTTTTCTTAAGGTGCAATTTAGATCTGTATATGCTCCTAACAGACAACTACAAGGTGATGTAAAAATCCTCGGAACCTTCAATGATTACTTTCAATATCACCGCATTAATTTCACTAAGTTCATGGCCTACAGGATATTGATTCTTTGAATGGTAAGGAGCAAATGATATCTGTAAGTGCACAGTCAAGCTAGAAACAAAAGATTTTTTTGGTTGGACAGAAATAAATATATGTTCATCCAAAAGTTTAAAATACCGTTTCTTCTTGTGCATCTCCTCGCAATCAAAGTGACATCAATAATATCTTTCCCAATAGCTGCTTGAAAGTAATGAAAACCTGATATCTTGCTAAGGATAACATTGAAAAAGAAATGGTTATGTGCTCACAAAACATTACACAAAAACTTATACGAACCCCAAAAGTATGCATTAGTTATAAGAAAATCCATAAAATGATGACCTATCATTGAAATGATCAAATAAGGATACTGCCTTGGACTACAGGGAGTAAGTATGGGTCAAGCTGGCAAGCAGAGAATCACAAATTTATTAGTTAGTACTATAAAAATGTGGAAGTCATGAAGAAATTGAACAAGTGAAAAAACTGCCATAAACCTACCTTGTTATCTATGAGCACTTCTAACATATAATTGTTCCATAGAAATCGAGGTTCTGCCTGTAATCAAAAATTTGGTAGCATAAGCAGAATAAGAGCAGGGGAAAATCAAAAACTACAGAAGGAATCAATTCGGAGTGGACATAATCTCCTAAACATGAGGAGTGTCGCTTAGGAATGGTATCGAGAAGAAACTGTGATTCTTTTTTCTCTACCAGAGTCAGCACATGTGGGTATATCAGTGTAACGGCAATATTCTATAAATATCAGTAAGAGTATGTTTATGTTATTGCCATATGTGGCTAATAATTGTGTTAACACAAAATATGCTGAATCAACATATTATGATTTAGTTTGGTAAAAAAAAAAAATATTATGATTTAGTTACCTTGAGCTTCTCAAGGCTCGACTTCCCCATATGTTAACTGTTACTGAGTGTTTCAGTGAATTATTTCATCAATTTCACACAACAGAGAGTCTTGGACTTCTCTCTCTTTGGTTTATCATTTCCTCTCTCTTTCCTATATGCTTCCCTTTACTTTCTTTCAACTAACATGGTTTAACACAATAAAAGAAAATCTCTAAACTAGGAGGGCAATGGCAAAACAAAAGGCAATAGATACCTGTCTCCAAAGAGGAAGCAATCTAGATTCATCGCCCAGGTCATTCAACCGCTGGGCACTGCAAAACATGATAATTTTATTGTATTAATAAATACAAATTTACATTTTATTTTAACCCTCCATAAATTATGTGCTTTATGGGGGGCTGTAAATATCCTACTCCCAAAAAACAAGTGATAGTATATTACAAATATTTTTTGTACAGAGTTTTTTATTGATAGATAGATTGATAGTGATCTAATCTTGTCTTATTAAAAAACTTACCAAAATAATTTTGTCTTGGAATGGTAAGGCAACATAAAGCATTATTTATAGGATTTAATTTATATATGTGATAACTATTTTTGCTAGAAGGAACATTTACATGGTAATGCTTTATTTACGTAGCTTGCACTCAATTTTCATTCAGGATAAAAAAAACAAGCCAACTATTCTAAGATAATATTAATGTCACTATTATCACTAAACTAATGCCTTTTAATTTAACCAAGGTTACAATGACCTGCAGCTCTGAAAAAGTCAGATTGCAGAAGTTCCTTCTTCAGATTCATTTTAAAAAAAATCAATAGAACTGTATATTAAAATAAGTTCCTATCCTAGATATCAGCTGCGTAGAGGTTTGCAACCAATGGCAAAACGTACTTAAAGTATCTCATATTCACCCTTCCTATGCAATGATTATTGATATCTTTCAACATGTAGTATGAAAGATTATTTTTCAGAAGCCCTCAAACATATATTATTGATACTCTGGACATAAATGTCAAAGTGAAGTTATGTCATCCTAGGTGCCATGCTAAAAGTTCTACACACTACAATACATAAATAGGGAGGTGGGAACTGCATTTTATGTAGGTTTACAGGCTGCATGATTGCACCTACCAATTAAACTGAGATTGTATGGGTAGTTTCTTCTCTGTATATTCATACATGTATGTAAATAAGTAAGGCAGTGAATTTTAGAATCCAAATAGAACCATAACATATTCTAGAGACATAAAAATGAAAGACTACGAGGAATATTGAAAGAAGTTCACCTCAGAGTCAAATTAGTTTCATATGAGAAGAACAGACCAGTAGTTTTCTCAGCAACATTTAGTAGCCCAGAAAATTCCAACTCCGCCTTCTTCTGCCAAATATGGTGCAGCAATTATGAGTTCCAAATTGGAAGTATACATGGAAGCAAATAGGAAACAGGTGGAGCTGTAGCAAATATACCTGTTCGGCAGGGGTACTTTTAAGTGAATGATCACATGGAAAAACCTTCATGGATGAAATTTTGAAAATTGGATGCCCCAGGTAAGATCCAGCACATTCACGCTCAGTTATGACCATCAAATATGATCCTAAGGGCACAGTAAAACTTAGCAACATCAAAATAATTGCCCAAATTGAACTATGCTTTTCAAATAATGTATTATCTGGTATTTAAAAGGAAATCAATTATGTAAACAAGATTGAGAAAATAGGATACCAATATCAAAATCACTATTGTAAGCAATTAATAAAAAGGGTAGTAAGGACCTGCTTCTTAAGCCATAAACATAAATGAACTAAAAGAAATCTATATAAATGCAAAGCTAGCATGATCATTAAACCATGTGCCAGTTCTTACAAAAATAAATTAAGAAATAAAAAAAACCATTTGTTTTCCTTAGCCCATATGGCACCAAACATCATTGATATTTTATTCATTTCTTGCTTCCATTTGTGTGCCAAAATCAATGACCATTTATCATTAGTCGAACATCCCAATTGCTAACTTCAATCACCCCGCCCACACAACTAAAAAATAAAAAATGTGTAATCTAATCATCTGACATTGTTACACAATCATATAGATCAAGATGAACATCGACCTTGCCGATAAAGAGGAAATTAAAACTTAGAAAGAAACACAAACATACAGTAGCCACTTCATGTAAAATTTCATTAAAGCAAAACATGGCCATGTCTCTCTTAAGATTGCTCACCAGCCAAAAGCCTCAATATTCCAACAACACCGAAAATCGTATAAATCTTCGGAACTCGAACAGTGGTGCATTCTGGAACCTCATCTGTCAAAGCAAAACAACCCAAGATCAAAATTTATAAAACGGAAAGAAAAAAAAATCAAATGATTGATGGATCTTTTGTAGATGAATTACATAAAAAGCACTACACGAAGACAAATCAATTGAATCAACTAACCGATGAGTTTCATGGATCCATCAACTCGACTAACAGCCAAAGAAGAACCAGAAGATCCATCCGTTGGCTCAATCACATACTGATCAGGAAATTCCCATAATCGCATACGCGTGTACAGCTTCTGCACAGAATCTGCTCTCTCCATCATTATTGAAACTCCAACTCACTGAAAACATCAAACACAATACATTCAAATTCACAATTCAAATTCAAACTAAACTCTATTCACAATTAATCATCAAGGATTCAAATCTCAATTCACCGCTTAAGCTAGCTACAAATCATTCAAATCCAGTCTAATTTGATCAATATTCATTCAAATTAACAATTCGAACTAAACTACATTCACGATCAATTATCAAAGATTAAAATCCCATTTTACCGCTTAACCTTCCTACAATTTCACAAATCAACCGAAGCAATAACACTAACTTCAAATCATTCAAATAATTCAAATCCAGCTTAATTCGATCACTATTGATTCAAATTCGAACTAAACCAAATTCACGATCAATCATCAACGATTCAAATCTCAATTCACCATTTAACCTTTCTACAATTTCATAGATCAATCAAAGCAATAATCCGAAGTTCAAATCATTCAAATCAAGCATTAATTGATCTAAAAGGAAGAGAAAAACTAATTTCCCGCTAAAACCGTTGAAGCTAGTTATAGAAATTTTCTCACACTTTCTCAGGAAAGAAAATGAAGAAGAGAAAGAGAAGAAAATGTACCTGAATGAAAATTAAGATCCAAATGCGAATTCGCGTTTAGAATGATAAAATAATATTCATTTTAGTTTTAAGCTAAAGTTAAGAGCGTGTTTGGAATGTTCGTCAATGATGCGTGATGTGGACAAAATCGCTGGTTCGTATTCGTGGTGTTCCAAATGAGGCTTTAGTGTGAAGTGACTTACCGGTTCTGCTTAAACGGTGCCGAGGGGGGTGTGTTAACGACACACGTGGGGGTGGATTAGAGGTTTATGTGAGCGGGACCTACTACTATGGAGAGCCTTATGACATGGTCAATAGAGGAGCAACGTGTGGGATTGTATCTACCGTTGGATGTGAATACTGAAGTGAAATTGATGGTTAGAAATATGGTGGGGTCTTGAAATTTTGGATGTCTGAAATCAATTTCAAGCTTTGGATTGGAGAATTTTGTCCTCTTAATTCAAATAGAGATAAAGATATATAAATATTTTTTTGAAGTATAAAGATAAAAAATAAATATGATGTCACATTATTATCGAAAAAATGCATGTGCATATGGGAAAAGATTATCTCTATTTACTTAAAACAAATGGATAATGCAATTTGGTGGGAGATAGACATACAAAAATATATAGTGAGTTCCACCACTATTAACTTTTTTAAACTTAAATGTGTTTTTATCTCTCCAAATAGAATAAATGAAAAATAGATTAAATGGAGAGGATTTTAACCCGCCACATATGATATTTGTGTTTTGTTGCTCAACTAACACAGATGATTTGCTAAATTAAAAAGAATTAAATGAACATATGATCCTCCAATTTTTTAATAAATTAAAATTTTGGTCTTCCTATTATAAAAATGAACTTTTTGGTTTTTAATGTCAATTTTTCCTGAGTATTTCCCCAACTCTGTTTTTAAATCAATTTTTTTTAATAAAATATATATATATGTAATATGCATGTTGTTATTAATTTGTTTTATTCAATAATCATCACTTTATAACATATTTTAATTTTTTAAATAATATATAAGTTAAAGATGTGATGAAAAATACTAAAGTACAATTTTATAAAACATTTTGATTATTAAACTAATATTTTAACTATTGAAATGATAGTTTATCATCAAGGTAATATATGTAATTATTAAAATAATAAGAAATACTATTTTGTAAATGTTCTAATTATTAAATTATTTTATCTATTGAATTAAAGGTCAAAAGCACTATGTGCTCCTTTAAGTTTAACGTTTATATCGAATTAGTCCTTTTAGTTTTTTAGTTTTAAATTGGTCATTTATGTTAGTAAAAGTGTGCTCGTAGTCCTTTAAGGCATAAAATATATGCACCATTACCCTCTCTTTCCATCAAACTCAGTTAAAAAAACATTTATGTTTATGTTAGTAAAACTTGGCAAGTCTAAATTAATCTCCCTCAGAATTAGGGTTCATATATGTATTGTTCAAGCTTAGTTTGAAACAAAAATCAATCGATTACTTGATTTATAATGTTGTTGATGAAATAGTTATCTGTAAAATTAGGATTGAATTGGCAAACAATAAGTAGAAAATATATATAAGTAATTATATTTTATGTCAATGTTAAATGGTCATGTAAACACTTTTCAAGAAAGTTGTATGAAAAAAGGGATCAAATTGTTAGAAAAAAATAATTAAAGGACTAATTTGTCCACTTTTACTAACATAAAATACCAATATAAAATTATAAAAACTAAAACAATTAATATGGTATAAATGTTAAATTTAAAGGACCCTAAGATATATTTTGGTGACAATTCAGTCATTTTTACTCCACAGGCGGTACAAGGGAACCAAAATCTAGTCGGTGTTGTTAACCAAAGCCAACTGATTATTGCATCCGTAGGACTCTAATAGGTTTAGTCGATTCGTATAAAACATGTACCTTGTACTCCTCATAGTTTTAAAACTCGGCTCGGTCATCGACTCGACAGAGGTACTGGGTCACTAGATCAATGGTCGAATCACCGAGTCACTGGTTGAACCGCATGACTGAATCGGATTAAACCGGATAGCTCGGTTAAATGACTCCATCTTAAGATTAAATTTTTATTGGTATTTAGCTAGATTAAAATATATATTAAACTAAATTTATACTTTATAAAAAATTAATGTCAACTTGTAATTGTCAAAAATATAACATTGCCCTTTAAAAAAAATATAATTATTCAAAAAAACATAAATATATAAATTATTCAAAAATACATAAACAACATTGCTTTATATTGTTGACACAGGCTTAAAAAGCAATGTTCTTTTCTAATTGCAGGTTCTTGAAACATTAAAATTGGGCTTTATAGACAAGCCCATCATATACCACAAAGTGAAAACCCTAATCGTATATATAGCTATAACACATCACTGTAAACATTAGCACCGCATAGCAACAGTGTGCACCTTTTCTTTCTCCTTCTCTATTAATTCTTCTTGTTTGAGTAAATGAAGCTTTCAACGTAGAACTATATGGGAATTCTGATATGGATTTAGTTCCTTCTCTCTTTCCATTCGCTGCTTAAGACCGAAATCTGTTATCCTTTCTTCTTTCTTTTTCTGGTTTGTTTTTTAAGAATGCTAAGCAATGAACCGGACGGTTCTATAAACCGACCGAGTCACCAGTTTTTATTGATGAGAAGCTCGAACCGGATACCTCACTGGTTCCCGGTCTGATCGGTTGGACCGGCCAGTCCGTTCCGGTTTTTAAAACTATGGTACTCCTTATTCATAGCCTAGTATTTTTTCCACGGCTAACCCTATATATGGGCACCCAAAAATGAACAATATTTTTAACCGTACTCAGGGTCGTCTGAATCATTAGGTTAGTAAAGTCCTTATTTTAGGCCCCAAATTTTAACTTTTTAATCATCATATATTTTGTGATTCACACTCCTTAATTGTGGTTAATATTGCATTAGCATGTATGCATTCGTTGCAATACATAATGATTTTCTAAGATTACTTTTTGCAGTTTTCTTCCTTGACATTGCGATTCACAATCCTTTTTAAGGTTTAGGCATTGTATTTCTCTTCATGTCCCACTCTTCGTCTCAAAATTATCTGTGTTTAGCTTCATTATCTATTGAAATGAAATTTCAAATAAAATCGATTATGATAATGTGATAAACGATTTTGTGTCTCAAAAACCAGGAAAAATACAGATTACATAAAATATTCTTAAAAAATATTAATTTTATAAAAGCCCCACTATTAAAGTCTTCTTAGGCCTGGATATTGATTGAGACGACCCTGCCCAGACTAAGCTTCAAGTTGAACAGGTACATTGATGGGGTAAAACCGCAAGTGCATGGTTTACTGAAGTAGTAAAAAGAGAGTATCGTTCCAACAAGGAGTTGTTCAATTTGATTAACTTTTATTGATGATTAGAAAAGAGTTTAGTTGTAAAGATTGGATTTTTTAACGGTTGAAAATAATAATAAAAAGGCGCATTGGAATTATTGGTTCATCTTGGAGACAAACCCTTCACAAACCAAACCTTAAACCTAAACTTTATATTGGATGTACTTTCTAAAGACAAGTTTCTCTTAAGCCTATCATATCTCCTTTCGGTTTCAGTGAGTGTGTTCCTCTAACAACCACGCCTATTCTCATGGTTGATTGCTATTAGAATCCTTGAAGAACGAAACTTTATTTGTCTCAAGGTTTGCTAGACTATTCTCATGTTTCATAATCCTTGTCTAATTTCACTTGTTCCAATATCAAAACTTCTTCTTTCGATGCTTCGCTTTGATATTTGTGATGATGAATTAACAAGTATTAACCCTTCGTTGTCGCTTTATGAGTTTGATACTTGTTAATTCATTATAAAAACGGTGAAATTAGATTAGAAAGTAGATTTATATAAAATTAGGGTTCGAGGCTTGGTTTGATTAGGATTAGGTCATTAGACTCATCCAACAATCTCAAGACAAGAAGAGTCTACTCACTCATGTTCATCGTAGACATAGAAGAGAAGAAGGAGAAGAACATAAAATGAAATAATAAAAAGAAGAACTTTTATTAAGAGAAAACAATTATCAATATTGAATTCCAAGAACAAAAGATAAATTGTTGTGATAGCTAGCTACTCTATTTATAGGTTACAATGACTTAAGCCCTAAGAAATACATCACTAGAATGTTCCACAAGAAACCATGGGCTTTTAGGTCAAAAGTAAACTAATAGATAGCTTGTCCTTGAAGCAAACAGCAGCGAAAGAGAGTCCTGGGAGGTGGCACGTCCGTGTGGTTGGTGGCACGGACCGTGCCAAGCTTCTGACTTGGGGGAGACATATTTTTGTACTCAATCTTTGTATTTTAAGCCAGAATCAGCTTCAAATCCTCTTTCTTTTGCTCCAAGCCTAAATCTTTAGAATATTTGTTCCTGAAATTAAATAACTTGCAATTGAAATAAAATAGTTCTAGAAAGGAATTAAAAACAAATAAAATCTAAATAAAATAGACTCAAATAATATATTTAAAACACTAATTATTGACTCATCATACATATGGTGAGGAGGGCACCAATATGGCAAATTGGCATGTCGCAAGTTTTTCCTTATTATAGTATTATGCAAGCCAACAACATGCCTTACATTGGAGGATACATCTACAGCCTAGTAGCAGGAATACAATTTCTTGTTTTGGATTATATAATGAAGGAACCATTGATGAATTATCCACCTCTATCATTTAATCTTGTAGCATATTTTCCACGACTCAATGTATTTGTACCACCCCTGGTGGTTTTGAAGACACCTTGACCAATAGTGAGTTTTGCTTGTGAACAATCATAAATCATGAATCCATTTTACCAATTTAACACTCATTTGGTTCCAAGAAATCAATGGAAAAACAATGGTGATCCGAATCAAGAGCAATCACGAGGAACTCTCCTACCTAAAGTTCAGACTCGACCATGTTTCCAAAACCCCCTGAACATGTGTGGCACCAGCCAATTATGGCCGAGGTAAGAACTCTGGGACCACGACTGTTGGACTCTAAAACTCATAATTGATACAATGAACAGGTTCTTTGAGATATAGTTGAAACTCATGGATAAGTCTGTGCATGGAAAGCCAGATCCATAATAGGTTGATGATTAATGCCATTGTCTAGAGGTTATAAAACTCAAGATTTTTCTACCTTTTTTGGGAAATATGGTAAGTCAATTATGGGGCATATCGAACGATTTACTGCATAGTGCGGTGAGGGAAATCAAAATGAATTCAAAAGTTACATTTGTTCCTTTTATTGTTTATAAGAACAACATTTATATAGTATATTCTTCTCTCTCGCCAAATTCGATCCAAACATGGGAAGGCATGGATTAATGTTTCCATGACATGTTCTATTGGCCTCAACCAGAAGTTACAATAGTAGGACTAATGAATCTTAAGCAACAAGTAGATGAATCAGTTGTTGACTTCATCGAGAGGTTCATTAAAATGGTTGGGAAATGCTTAGTCCAATTTCTTGGCACTAAATATGCATCATTGCCATGCAACCACGACTAACAAAGAAATTAGTGGGACAAGCCTTCCATGATCCAAATGGCTTGGCTTCTTGAGGATCACCTATAGAGAAACTCATTAAATAAAGAGAAACAATGTGTTCTCGCCAAGGGATAGGTCCAGACCTAGTTTCCATAATTGACATAGAGGATTAATATGATGATGATATGTTAGTCAATCCAACGACATATATTCTCACGGCTAAAATCCTTAAAAGGGAAAAGTTATGTGTGTTTTGCTTTAATATGAGCAAAATGGAAGGACATAAGTTCATCAAGAGACTAAATTGATCATGCCTTTGATCTAACAAAAGTCGACCATGTATTTGATTATATTCTCAAAGATAAACATATTTGACTACTTGATGGTCACAAAATCCCCCATACAAAGAGATAAAATGCAAACAGTATAGCCATCGACATAATTCCTATAATCAAGCCACGACTAACTGCATTATCTTCTGAAGAGTCATCCAAGAGTTTGTTAAGGAAGGCAAGATTACGCTAGTAGATAATAAAGATTTGGAAATGGTTATTGATACCGATCATTTCCCAGCCATGTATATGGCCATGGTTTCATTCTCTGAACCCAAAAGATTTTAGAACTGTTGAAAAAGGAAATATGGTGATCAAACGGGGTTTGACAGCCTAAATTTAGATTGGTTGAATCCATAGAACGGGATGAACATACATATGAAAAACCAAATAAGACACTCAAAGTCAATATGGTCCATTTAAGAAATCAAACGATCACCAGACTTTGTATCGTGGTATTTAGGTGATTGGAGTGAGATATGGTCATGCATCCTGATCTAAGTATACACTTTATTTGTAATAAAAAACAAACTAAAATTGTATGCATTTGATAAATGTATATCATGTCATATGGGGTTTGATGGAAGTTTGGACATACATGATGTCCGACAGTCAAATATCTCGATTTGATGGAAAAGGTGTGGTCGAAGGAGGGATGGATGGAAGTTTGGACATACATGATGTCCGACATACATGTATGCATTTGATTCCAAAGGTTCTTAGTTCTCATTAGTTGGTAGAATTTCTCCTTATTTTTTTATTTGGGAGTCTTTATGAGTCGTTCTTTCTAAAATGCTAGCAGTAATAATTGATTCACATGTTTCAAAGAATCGCTTGTTGGGTGAAATAGGTGGATATTAGTAAGCAGGAAAATGTGGTTGTTTGAGGGTGAAGGATTTTAAGGTTATTTAGCAGTGCTCTTTTATCGAAGTAGACATGGTATCTGTTAATGGAAGGGGAGTCTCAATGGGCAAGGGTGTTAGTTGCAAAATATGATAATGGTGTGGTCTCTAACCTGATAATTTCAACAACTATTAGACATGACATGACTAATTTCATGGGGGTGGAGAGATGATTGTGGTTTAGGTGGTGTTCCGAGGCGAGAATTTGATTGGTGTGTGGAGGTATTTAAATAGAGAATTGGGTGTGGGGGAGGGACGTTATTTTGGCAAGATCATTGGTGTGGAGAAATGTCTTTTAATCAAATGTTTCCACACCTTATGGGAATATCGTGGGAAAAATTGATTGGTCTCGGATATGGGGAGTCGGGAGGATGGCTGGTGGTGTTCAAAAATTAAATGCAGGAGAACATTGTTCGCGTGGGAGGAAGACATTTTTAAGTATTTTATGGATTTGATTATTTCGGTTCAAAATTCGGTAAGGGAGGATGAATGGAGTTTCCAAGTAGATCCTAAAGGTCTCTTTTGGGTAAGTTTTATCTACCTTCATCTATGTAATCTATCTTCCCCTCTTCTTTTTATGTGTCATTGGGTGAGTTACTTGATAAGGTTTGGGGGAGATGTTCTTCTTCAAAGGTTTTAGGGTGCGTCTGTTTCAGCTTTACAAAAAATAGATTTTGAGTTAAAAGAATCTAGAGGTTTTTTTATAGAGATTTTTTAAAAAATCTAAAGCTATTTCTGTTTGTTTACTATCATAATTTTTTTTTTTTTAATATTTGAAACTCTTACACTTAAGTTCTTTATGTTTAGAAAAATAATAGATTTTGGAAAAGCTACTTGAAATAGCTTTTCATTTCGAGGCTAAAAATGATTTTATTTTTACCAAAATGGATTTTTTTTTAAATCTAAAACAAACACTACAAAAATAAAAAAGTGATTTTTTTAGATTAAAAAGTAGATTTAAAAAAAAAAATTTAAAACAAACGGGCCTTAATCTTCACTTGGCAATTGATTTTAATCACTTGTTCACTAGGTGTGGTTTCACAAGCGCTATATGCTATGAAGTTTTCAAATGGTTAGGTATGGAAATAGTTATTGTAAGGAAAATATTTATTTTACCTTTGACAAATTCTAAGGAAAATATTATGTTGCTAGAAATATTATATTCTTTGCATCATAAAGGAAAAGGTGTAAGGGTGTGATGTTGGTTTGACACATGGTGTTATGACTAATTTGAAATTCTATCTCATGTTCTTTGTAACTTTAAATTTCAGAAATTAAACTTAAATAAATCACTTTAAGAAACTCAACATTTTTAAGATAAGAACTTTAAATGTGTGTTTGGATGGAAGGTTTAGAAGGGAAAGAGAGGGGAGAACTTAATTTTATTTTTTAAATTACTGATATTACAAAATAATTTTAAAAAAATTGAATTAACAATATGATGAATAATCATATAATACTTCAAAAACATTTGATTTATTTTGAAAAAACATTTTACATTGTGCGTAATTTAAAAAATAAAAGTGAGCCCTCTCATCATTTTCCCTCTTGAACCCTCAATCCAAACACACCTTAAGAGTTTTGGGCAACGTCCTCAAAAACAAAACATGTCAAGTTCGTTTGTTCAAAATTTCAAATCACTGATCAGTGATTAATATATCCAAACTATGTACATTGGTTCGATTTCAATCCAAACTATAACAAACAAAATAACCAGGCTATAAACTCTTTTGTACGTGTATCTATGACTATGAGCAATTAATATATCCCATCCACTTTACCATGATTTCCAAGATTTTAATTCTGCAGTTAAACCTCGTCATCAATTGCCCTAAACCTAAACATTGCACATACTTTCTCTGTTCTCATACTCATACATGCATGCCTCTTAATTACTACCATCAACTTGCACTAACATATGTTCAAGTTAATTTTTTTAAAAACATATATTCAAGTTAATTATCAGCAACCATTGATCATATGTAATATCTTTTCAAGTTTATAAATTAAAAAAACAAAATAAGGCAGATTTATTCTCCAATAGAGATAATAGATTAATGTAGAGATGTTCAACTTCTATTACTTAATACGAAACGAAATTAAAATCCATAAAAAACAATACGAAAGTACCAAATAACATGAAACAAACATAAACAAAAAGGAAACATAAAAACATATGAAGTTGAACAATCTGCACCAAGAGATAGCATTATAAGTCTCATTTCTCTTCTGCTTCATCATCATCTTCTGGAGGTGGCAACTCGTTCAGATCAAAGTCCCGTCTCCGTCCTTCTTCATTCTCAGCCGGTGCAAGTGCTGCTGCAGGTGCAGGTGCAGGCGCTGCTTGGACTTCCTTAGTGATATGACCACTACCACCAGCAGAGGACCCTGCGGTTGATTGGATCGATCTATTCAGATCGAACACAAGCTCGCGAGCTAATGAGCTCACCCCTTCATTGATCTTGTCGCCAAGACCATCACCTGAATTTTTTTTACCATGTAACAAATAAAGCACACAATCATATAAGGTTAAAAAGTTGATTTGTTAATCAGTCTCTATAGTTTAGGATTTGTTTGTTTAAGATTAGTAAAAAATTATATTTTATGATTTAATTAAGTTTGTGTGCGTAAGTTTTTTTTCAAATCATTTTGTTAAAAGAGTGGTTTTTATGTTGAAAATGAAAAGCTATTTCTATTTGCTTTTGAATAAGTGATAAATATAAAATCTCTTCTTATAAGTTTAGACAAACACAAAATAACATATTTTTCTCAAACACTAAAACATTCAATTTGAATAGGAAAAGCTATTTTCATTAGCTTTTCAAGAAAATCACTTTTACAAAATCTTTTTTACAAATTAAAACAAACACAACATAATATACTTTTCTTGAATGTTTCTGAAAAATAATCCCTAAATAATTTTTAGATTTTTTTTTAATTTACACCCAAGCATAGCTAAAACATCAACAATATATTTTTTTTAAATATCTAAAACATCTCAATTATCTTTTGGTGGATCTAAAAAAATTAGATCTAAATCATGGAATACCATACGTTTCATAAAACATCTCTAAATTATTTATATCAAAATGATTTTTTTTAAATATTATTTCACTCATAACCATAACTAAAACATCAAAAATAATTTATTTTTCAAATCTTAAACAAAATTTCAGATCTATATAATAAGACTATGTATAGAGTTAGGGCTTAGTCATATATACCCTCAGCAGGAACGGGTGCAACGGTGCTAAAAGTTGGTGGAGGGAAAAACCCCCGATGAGCACGATCTGGATGCTTGCGCATATGCCCAAACGCAGCTTTCCATGTGGCAAACTCCCTCTTGCATTCTGGACATGTTGGGGATCCTGATGGAGGGTCTTTCACTTGGTTACCTTTCCTTTTCTTGGAGACATGACCATCAGAACCAACTTCTTGGATAACAGATGAACCGTCGGCGGTTAGGGCGATAACCATCGTCCTAAAAGCCCCATCGTCTTCATTACCCTCATCACCACCATTTGGGATCAAATCATCATCATCAGAATTTAGTTCGGCCAGGACTTCCTCCGGTGTTTTCAGGACGGTATCATCCTCAGTGTTTGTCGCAACAGGTGGTTGATCATGTTCAGCCAAGGTGCGTTGAGGGGAAGTGGCTGGTGTGATGTTGTTTGAATTTGAATCATTGGCAGGGACGTTTTCCATGATGGTGATGATTGAAAAAATGAAAAACTGAAGAATGGAAATGAGTGAGGGATGTGTTGTGAATTGTAGAAAATATGAGTATTTATTGATGAAATTTTTTGATGAAAGCGCATATGGAAAATGAATTTACTACGTTACTTTACTTGCAATAATGCCACCATTTGTGAAACGATGCCAACATGCAATATTTTTTTGGTGACTTTTGGGGGGAAAGGTGGTTGTATTCCATGTATCCTAGAATTTAAAGTTAAATTTCCATATATAATTTTATTTTATCATTATAATAATATTTGTTTGAGTTTTTTTTATTAATATTTTCTATTTTTAAAAAGAATAAATAACTTTTTCCCTTGACTACGAAATGTAGAAATTATATTTTAATTTATGCATTAAATTTAGATAATTATTATCAATATTTTATTAATAAATTTATTTGAAGTAATAAATAATATTTAAAGCTGATACATTGTAGATGTCAAATAGTTTTATACTTTGGTAAAAAAAAAAAGTTTTATACTTATGTCCCATTTGTCGCGCATGAAAGCATAGAAACATGATATGATATGATAAAGAGAATATTAAGAATATGGTAGAATATTGTAGGATGGACATTTATCATGTCACGAGTTTGATGCACACATGATAAAAAATAATATAACATTATTTTTTTCAAGTTTATATATCATATCTAAACGATCATATAAAATTTTCAAATAAACTAACGAAAAAGCCTAAAAAACTAACTTAATAATTAAATGATTATATATAATTTTTTTAAAAATTTGTCACCTAATAAACAATTTCATTTTTGTTTAATCATGAGTAAAATAATTCTATTATATATGCTAGATTACATAGTATAGCTCGTTTGAAAAATAATATTATATATGATAGATAAGTTAAATAAATATATGTAAAATATTATATATAAATGACAAAACTACCCTTACAATAGATTATATTCAATTTGTTAAAAATTAAATTAATATTTATATTTTTGTGATTTTTATTAATAATTTTATGTTTAAATATTCTAGATTCAACAAATTAAATATTAATTATTTTTTTTATAATTTAACATCAATTTTTTTAATTTATATCTATTTTATTAGTTTTCAAATTTTTATGTTTTAAATCATTTTTTACAAGGGTAAATTGATAATCCATCTTCTTATCCTATTATGTTGGTTTCTAACCCATCTCATATCCTGGATAAGAGTTACAAACACAGAGGCATGATATGATAAGTTTCAAAATTAACTTATCATATCTTGTTGTGTCATTAAAAATTGAATTAAGACATGATATTTAATTTTTTTTAAAATAGCAAAGAAATTATATTAAAAGATGGTAACATGTGCGAGAAGTACTAATCCCAAGTAAATGGGCAAAATTACATTGTAAAAATTGAATCCCAAGTAAATGGGCAAGTAGATGGTAACATGATATTATTTAATACCAAGTAAAAATTGAACACTAGTTTTATTTTTTCTTTCTCTCTGATTTCATTGATAATTCTATATTTTAATTAATGTATTTATCTTCTATACTTCTATACTATATAAAGAAAACTACCTCTTTCAGCACACTTTTGGGTTTTTTTTCCAAAAATACCCTTAATTTTTAATTTTAATTTTAAATACAAATAACACATGTAACAAATAAATAATAATAAATTTAATTTAAAGAGAAAACTTACGCACAATTCCTTATGAATTGTTCTTACTGTAAGCCAATTATAAAATAACATGTGGATTACTAATCCATGTCACTAATCGTCCCCGTTGACCTTCTTTTACCTTCGTTAACCACAAATCAAACTAAAAAAACTAGCACAAAACAAAAACTCATGTTACTTTTTTATCAGCCGATTTTATGTTGTAGATCTGTGTTGTTCCCTCAATACAACCGACAAAGATTGCCAAGTATTTTCATATCCTTTCCACAAAAAACAGTATTTTCATATTATTTTATTACTTCCACAAAAAACAGTATTTCCATATTATTTTATTAATATAAGTTACTCTTCCTTAACCTTTGATCAATTGTAACAAACGTGAGCAAAAAATAATGGTAAAGATTGGACTTTAAATCCTCTAGAAAATGATTAGTAACAAACGTGAGCAAAAAATAATGTTAAAGATTGGACTTTAAATCCTCTAAAAAAAAATTAATAACAAACGTGAGCAAAAAATATTGTTAAAGATTGGACTTGAAATCCTCTAAAAAAAATCTTAGTAAAAAACGTGAGCAAAAAATAATGTTAAAGATTGAACTTTTAATCCTCTAAAAAAATATTAGCAACAAACGTGAGCAAAAAATAATGTTAAAGATTGGACTTTAAATACTCTAAAAAAAATTAGCAACAAACGTGAGCAAAAAATAACGTTAAAGATTGGACTTTAAATCTACTGAAAAGATTAGTAACAAACAGGAGCAAAATATAATGTTAAAGATTGAACTTTAAATCCTCTAAAAAAAAGATTATTAACAAACATGAGCAAAAAATAATGTTAAAGATTGGACTTTTAATCCTCTAAAAAAATATTAGCAACAAACGTGAGCAAAAAATAATGTTAAAGATTGGACTTTAAATACTCTAAAAAAAAATTAGCAGCAAACGTGAGCAAAAAATAACGTTAAAGATTGGACTTTAAATCTACTGAAAAGATTAGTAACAAACAGGAGCAAAATATAATGTTAAAGATTGAACTTTAAATCCTCTAAAAAAAAGATTATTAACAAACATGAGCAAAAAATAATGTTAAAGTTTGGACTTTAATCTTGTAAAAAAAAGATTAGGACTCAAAATATTTAAGAAAAAGATTGTTAACACTATATTAAATACGAGTATTAATCATCAATCAGTTTTCAGATGGGACACGATTGTTATGTCGTGGTTTATTTAAGAATATGTTGGACGTGGAAATCATAACAGGAAGCAATACTGGTAAAAGAGCATTCTTGCCCAGAATTAAATTAAAAACAAATGTGAGCTCAAGACTTCCCTTTGTGCTTAGTAAAAAAAAGTTTCATGTTAGACTAAGTTTTTCTATTACCATAAATAAGTCACAAAGGCATACCATTCTTAATGTCGTAATCTATCTTCCACAACATATTTTCAACCATGGTCAATTATATGTAGCTTTATCAAGATGTGTTTCTCAAAATTCAACAAAAGTTCTCAAAAAAGGGAAAATAGAAGGAGAAGAAGGAGACTTTACGAATAATGTAGTTTTTAAAGATATTCTTTTATCGTAATCATATCGATGTTTTCTTTAATGTAAATGCATCTTTAGTTTAGGTTTATTATCATGCATATTTATTTTTCCGTAGACACTAGGATGTATATTAGGCTTAATGTAAATCATTCATGTGTGCGAGTGTGTATGCTTTATTTTCATGCTTTATAGTTTAGGTTAAAAGGTTTTTGTGGTGATCCAATGTCACCACAAAATACCTACGCTTTATTTTCTCGCTCCGTTAGTTTCGTTAGTTTTATTTTTAGTTTAATCATTATTCAAAAAACAACAAAAACATGCAAATAGTATCAAACTCACAAAAATATTTTTATGAATAAACCTTGATCCCAAATCAAGTGACCCTTTTTTTATTTTCATTTTCTTAATCCAACATTAATCAATTTAATCTTATTTTGAGTAATTTTCTTTAATATAAAAAATACAAACCAATTCTCATTTGCCACTTGCCTTTTCATTTTAAAACCTTTTTCAAAACTAATAAAAAAAACACAAAATCAATCAAACGTCAATTTCTACCCCGAACTACGAGGTTTTGATCCCTCACGGGTACGTAGGCAAATGACCCTCGTCCTTCCAAACAATAAAAAATGTAGATAAAATAGGTCTCTTTTTTTCTTTTCATCACTTTAAATTCCATTTTTAGAAGCAAGTTATAGCACAATAATTAAATAAAACTAAGAGGTTCCCGTAGAGTACTACGGACATAAAGGGTACTAATACCTTCCCTTTATGTAACTAACCCCTGAACCCTAAATCTTTTCGAAGGGGGATTTCGAACTTTTTCCTCCTTTTCTAAAAATTAAATGTTCAGTCGTGAATAAAAGTGAGTCAAACGCTGACCAAATAGCCTTGATCTCCGAAAAATGACGTGACACCTTGCGTGAGTTAACTCACGCTGCGTGATTTAACTCACGCTGCGTGACTTAACTAACGCACCTGATAAGCTCTGCGTGACTTAAGTCACGCACCACGGGCGTGTGCGCGAGTTAACTCACGTAAGTTGGCCGGTGGTTAGAGCCTAAGAACACACTTTTTTGGACTTTGATCAATGCATTTTAATTGGTTTTGCACGTTTGTGTTAAGTTTTATTTCACGTTTTTTGACTATATTTATGGTAGATATAACCTATGTTACAATCTTCCCCTATAAATACACCTCTAAACTTCCCCATTTCCTCACATCATCTCTCCTTCTCACTCTCCCCCTATGAATGTCCTTCTTTTCCTTCTTTATTTTGGTGTAACAAGAGAAATAGGTCAATTTTGGTGATAAAATGATGAGTGGTGAGCAACTTTCTTGAGAAAAAACCAGATTGGGTAAAACTAAATGTGCAGATTTAGTTTTACCCCATGAAAGCTGGTTTTCTTGTGTATTATATTTAGTTTTACCACATGAAGGCTGGCTTTCTTCTGGATTTCTTTTAGTTTTACCACCGAAATCTAGGTTTTCTGGTGTTTTTTTTAGTTTTACCACCGGAAGATAGGTTTTCTGGTGGTTTATTTTTCTGCAGATTTAGTTTTACCCCATTGTAAATGTAATAAGAATTATATTAATAAAATGATATTTTATATCTATTATTTTTCTTTCTTCATATTTTTAAATTTTTGCATTTATTTTATGATTGAGTGTTGAATTAATAAATTCCAATAAAGTAAATAAATGAATTAGAATACATTCAACGTGAATTGAATAAAGTTACGTATTAAAAAAAATCGAAAAAAGGCCTAATTAAACTCAGCATGAATTCCAATAAAGTTGCATATTGAATAAATTCGAATAAAAGTTACATTACATAAACAACATGTACATCAATTATATATGTTATCACATCAAATTCCTTCATATAAGATGGGTCATCACAAAGAATGAGGTGCATTCTGTGACATTCATCTTATATGAAGGAATTCAATATCATAACTCATATAGTTGATTCTCAATAATACATGTTCCTAAATATGGCATATCACATTACATTACATTACGTAATATTTGGGTTGCACCTTCAAACTACAACAATTGTCTTACCTCTGAAATGGTAAATTCAAACTGGCTAAACACCAGGACTCAAACATTCACCCGACATTTCTATTGTTCCATTCAAAAGATTAAATTTTTGTTAGGCTTGGTTTAAATGATGGTATTCAAGTGTCAAAAGAATGAGGTTCATTCCTTGACACTTCAATACATTCATTTAAATTAGCCTAACAATAATTTAATCTTTTGAAAGGAACAATAGGAATGTCAGGTGAATGTTTGGGAACTGGCGTTTAGCAAGTTTGAATCCCCATTTTAGAGTAAGACAATTGCTGTAGTTGGAAGGTGCATTCCCTACCTAATCACGATCCATGCCTAATCACGATCTTATGGCGGAATCAGACTCTTGATAATATCTTCAGTTGATCTCAGCAACGTTACCCGCATATCGATCCATTGGAACACACTGTGCTCCCAAAACATGCTCCTCACGTTTTCGTCGTTCGTTAATTCCACCTAACTGAATGATATTCTCCCCTCGTCGAGCGTTGGACGTTTATACAGAACGTATTCCACCCTCCTTGTGTCTCTGGTGTTGACTCCTTAGCTGAATTCATTCAATTGATCCTTGAGACCTCTTAACGTTACACAATGCACCGAACCTTCAACCTCTGAGGTTCTCCGCCGTTGAATTGTGCATGAACGTCGATCCACCCGACCATTGTTTCAAATCTACACAATAATAAATTATAAATAATCAATGAAAACTCATTCAAACATTCCATCAAACACTTGAAGTGCAAATTATATATAAATCCTAAAACTCATACCTACAACATTAACATGCAGACATCTAAACAATTAAGCAATATAAATCATTTACATGTAACATTGTATCATTTTTTGCAAAAGAAATCAAATTTTAAGCAAACCCTAAATCTAAAAAAATTCTCTAAAACTCAAAACTACAACATAAACATGCAAACATCTAAACACTTAAGCAACACAAGTCATTTTCATGAAAACAATGTATGATTTCTTGCCAAAAATACCAAAACTTAAACAAACCCTAAATCTAAAAAATTTCTAATTTAAGAGAAAAAGTCTAACATATAAACATAAAAGGTTAATGGTGTTTGACTATGAAAACTTACTTATTATTGGAGTGTTGTTTGATTTGAACTTGAAGGAATTTTGGATTTAGGTGATTTGAGAGAGATTTTTGAGATTTTAGATGAGAAATGAGGAAATGAGGTTTTCTGCCTTGTTTAAAACAGCACGTAGCGTGAGTTAAGTAACACATTATTTAATACATGTGTTACTTAACTAACGCAAGGGTATTTTCGACAAGGGTATTCCGTGCATGTATTATTTATCAAATTGAATCCCTTTTTAAATCTTTTCTTCGGGGTGGGTGTGAGCAAGCCCAAAACATTAAACGTGTTAAGTGAGATAGAGTTTGTATGTATCAATTTAATAATTATATGTTAGGTAAATAGTGTTGGAGATGAGATGGATAAGGAACGTTTGTGGTTTAAGGTGATTCAATCTAAAGACTAAATATGGATTAAGGGTGGGAATCGAGAGTAGATGAGGGTAGGAAAGGTAGAAGAATATCCTCATATTGGTAGAGAGTTATTCGATATATTAATTATGGTGAGGAGTTGGGAATTAGAGAGGTTTAGAGATTTTTTTGTTAAAAAATGATGATCATGAGTTTTTCTTTAAATGGAAAATGGGGTAATAGTTAGTTTGTTAGATTAATATGTTACTCATTCCTCCCGGATTGACTTTTCCTTCTGGTCAGATCCTTGGGCGCAGGCAGGGGGTTTCTTAAGGATAGGTTCAATAACTATATGGTGTGTCTTTGAATAAAATGTTAGTTTGTGAGATGTTTAGGAGGTGATGGCTTTTGATGGGGGTGGATGGTGGAGAATGAGTTAGTTGCTTGTTTGGGAATAGAACTTTTGTTGAAGTGTTTCTCTCTTTTGCAAAATATTTTTCTCTCTTTTGCAAAATATTTCTTTGTAAGATCAAGTTTGTGACATGTGGATTTGGATGTTTGTACAAGTCAGACCAATTCTCTATTAGAGGGGTATTTTAGTTCCTCACTCAAGCACCTTCAGACAAAAACTCAAAGGTTAGAGTATAATTTGGAATAAGAAAGTATAAGTCTCTTTGTGTGTTTGGCGTTTTTAGAGAACATGTTACAAACAAAAGACTCGGTGAGACGGATGGTCTAGATACTAATTCTCTTATGTGCTTGGTTGGATGTGGTGCAGTGGAAACTATGTGTTTTTTCAAAATTACATGGAGCATTGTTTTAAATTGAATAAAAATTTCTCGTGCTTTAACTAATGATCATATTTAATCATTCCATCCGATTTTGAGTCATGATGTGCATGTGTGAGAGAAGGTTTTTTCATGTGATAGTGAGAGAGGTAAATATATTGGCCACAGTGCTAATTTTACATATACCTAAAATTATGTTGTTTTAAGTTAACAATCATTTTATTTTATCAAAAAATTATCTTGACACTATTAAACCATGCAAGGATAGTCTTATAAGCTTCATTTAATCATTGATTAAAAGCAAACAATATTGACAACAATAACAAAAAAGCAAACAACAAAAATCTCTTGCAAATTAAACCAAACAAATATTCGGTTGTGTGGATTACCGATGTACCATATGAAAATCGCTTAAAAAAACTATTAAGCTACGTAGCATAAGCCATGTAAATTGAGAACTTGTTTCAAGCTATGTACTTTAAAATTTTGAAAGCTTTTCGGTCCTAGTTTTATCTTTTTAGCTTATTTCTAAACTTCGAGTCACATTTGAATTCTAATGTATTTTTTTTTTTATAAATTTTATGAAATATTTGCACAATCATCTTTGCTTTTTTCATGCCATAACTTGAGCATTGGTTCAGAATAAAGCATATGAGTATTTGTTGGAAAGCTAAGAAAAATATCTACAATCCTCGTGTTGATTCCAAAACCCATTTCGAATGTCCTATTGGTCGAGAAAGCAAATTAAGGAGGCAGTAAAGATGATGATGAGATTTGGGTTGTTTGTTTTGTATTGGGTTGATTAGCATTGTGCCTAGTTTGTTATGACTCGGATCTTATTTTCGGTTAAAACTCTAGGATTATAAATAAGGTGGTCGTAGGCAGCCAAGACTTATCTTTTGTTCAACCGTTTTCACAATACCATTTGTGCAAATCTTTTGTAATGGAAGCTTAAGAACCCTAAATCAATCCGTTGGTTGAAGGTATGTTGGGTATGGATTTCTTGAAGCTCAGTCTCTAACACAATCAGCACAACTGATTCAAAAAGAGTTAAAAACGAAATATTAAAAATTTAGGGTGTTATATAATAGAGCTATCTCTCGATATGAGCGGTTGTTTCCCTTTTTTTAAGAATTAGACGACTGTCAAGGCTTTTTTTATACTTCAAAACGAATATTATTAAAGAGAATGAGGGAAGTACAAATAGTACTTTTCTTTTCAAAATGGGAAAAGTTTGAGCGATACTCGACCCACCAAAAAACAACGACTGTACCCTAAAAAAGAAGACAAATAAGAGGGTTAACAAACCACTCGTAGTATACACAAGGGCTCAATATCTACCATCAAGAAATCATGGTTACTTTAAATACTCATCGTGAGATATATTGATGGCAATGGAGCTGCTCCTTTGTAGAAAAAGGTTGAGGCAACTGGGTTAGGGAGATTTTGGGGGGATATAGAGTTTTGATAATACGGGGAAGATGAGGGGAACTTCCCAAGGAAAGATAAAGGTGGTGTTGGTTCTCATAGGAGATTACGAAGCTGAAAGTGAAAACTAAGTGACGGAGATGCACCACACATGAAACTCTTTTTGTAGAGTGTCTTAAGAAACAAGAGTTAGAGGCAAAATTGAAGAACTTACCATAGGGTGCTTCTCCCACGATGTGTTTTCAATCTTCTAATTAGGGAGGTTAATTTGAAGGGAATGTAATTTTTTTAACCTCAAAATTTATTATATGATGAGAGAAATGCAAAGTGCACTTAACCTACAACCCGGAAAAAGTACAAGGGGTACTGACCCGCCAAAAACAAACAACCCAATTCAAGAAATTAAACAAAGAAAAGGTTTTGAGTACAAATCATAATACAGACACGGACCTCCAATTTTTCTAACAATAAACCATCTCCAAGAGGAAATTTTGGTGGTCTCTTCAATCTCCTCCACCTTCCAATTCTTAGAAGAAGAAAAAAAATCACATTTTGCGCTTCTCAAATTTTCAAAAGTGTTGCATGACATATAAGTCTTAACTCCGGCCCTCTGATGCCTTTTTGCCAACGAAGAGGATGAAAAGCAATCAAGGAGGGAGACATCATTACTTGTATGTAGAATGGTTGGCTATAGATTTTTTTATGGGGGTACCAACCCTTAGATATGTTTTTCTTTGGGTAACTCTTTTTTTATATGCAATAGGATTAAAGTACCCCAGCTTATACTTCACTTGATAAGTTTTTTTCTTACTGGTAAATTGAATGTATATTAAAAAAGATAGAGTAAGAGTTATAAAGCAAGATGCATCAAGGAGAAAGAAAGAGATACAATAAGACAAACGACAATACAAATAAAAGAAGACAAAAGATGAATAACACAATTGCTTAACTTAAAAATGTCCCTTTTTATTTGAATTAGACAGAGTTTTCAATGGCAAAATACAAGAATCCAGAATACACGAAATACTCCAACCCATTACACATAGAATCTAAAGGAAACATAAAAGTAACTTCATAAGAAGCTTTAAGGATTACATAAACAAAAGTTGTTGTACGATTTGATGTGAAGGTGCTATGGAAACAATTGAAGCAATTTTCAACTTTGTTATTCATTATTCTACTTTAGTACTCGAATCCGAAATCCATAAAATAACCAACAAAAACAAAAAACATAAGAAGTTGAACTAGCAACATATTCGTCAGATCGATCATACATCACTCTTCTTCATTAGGAGGCAACTCGTTCAAGTCGAATCCTAAACCTTTGCCTTCATCAGACTCAGATGCAGCATTATCAGACTCAGATGCAGCATCATCAGAGGGGTCCTCTATCTCCATTGGCTGGCTTTCATCATCACCTAGTAACAAAAGAAAAACATTCAAAATTATAATTATAATTGCTTCATTGTAAAAACATTAGTTAGAAAAAAAAGCAAATCGTCAAATTAAAAACTGATAAGTTAAAAAAAAAAATTAAAGATATATCTAGATGCCTACATGAATTTGATCTCATAAAATTAAGCACCACTCAAAAAGAACATATATATGTTTGTGTGTATGGTGTAATCTTTTATGAATGTTCTATATATGGATGGGAATAGGCAGGCGCGGCCCATAGCAAGTGCAAGGCGAGCTACGACGCCGGACCTCATAATTATAGGAGCCTCAATTTTTTTTTTGATATAGCATCCAAAGGTGTTAATTGTATACAATAAAATATAACAAATCAATAGACACCTTGTAATGGTTTGGTGGTAAAATAGAATGCACTTTGATGTTCAATCCCGAACATTTGTGTGAATTTGAACCAAATACACAAATCTCAATTACATACACAACTATTAAGTCATTACAATTTTATTTTTTTAATCAAATTTACAATTTAATATGTTTTCAGAGTTATCTAATGTAGGAAACTACTATATAACTTGAATTTTTTGTCATTTGTTTCAATTAACAACACAAATTAAATCCGTTAAATAATTAGTATTTTTTCTATCGTTTTAAGTTTAATCATGCATGCTATTGTTAATTTGCTACTATTTTTTCTCGATATTAGTTCTAGTTTGTTAATATTTAGATAGGAAAGACACTTTTTTAAGCAACAACCAATATGCTTAAGATCCATTTTGCACTAAACAAATCTATGATTCTTTTTAAGTTTTTGGCGTTTCTATTTTTTTTTTAGAGAAGGCGTTTCTATTTATTATGAACCTAATTTTTAATATTAAAACAATTAGTGGTCAGTAAAGTTCAACACAAGTTAGTTAGATCCTCCCATACGAACTTACATTTTTATGTTATTTACAACTTAAATATATGATTACTATTGCTTAAAAAACATCTTGTTTTTCCATTAGGGGCCATTTTTAATATTTGAACATGGCCTCCGATTTTATCGGAACGGCCCTGGAAATAGGCCAGACTGGCCTACAGAGGCCTACGGCCTAGCTTACGATAGACCAGGTCAGGCCAGACTTTTTTCTTAAATAGAGAAGGCCTAAGATTTTTTAAAAGCTTATTTACCTTAAAGGCCAGGCCACAGGCCATTCAAAAAGCCTCTTGAGCCTATTAGGCCGGCCTATTTAAGTAAATATGAATAATATTATTTATTATTATATTATATTTTGTACTTTGAATTAAAATAAAAATTTGTTAACTTTTTCAGTAATTTAAGCTTATTAGTATACATTAATATTTGCATATTTAAATGTATTATTATAAATTGGAATTGAAATATGATACAATATATAGTCAAATTTCCTAAAGACTCGTGTTGATTATCAAAAAAGAGTTTAATCTAATTGATATATTAGTTTGTGAGTGAATTTAAACTTATATCACATTGTTTATTTAAAGATGTTCATATGAAATAGGTTTTTAAACAAGCTAGTAGGCCGTATCAGGCTTTCAGAAGGTCAGACTCAGGCCCAAAAAGTAAGCTTATGACAGGCCGCATGCCAGACTTAGGCCTTCATAAAATTTGGCAGGCTTAGGCCTTGCAAAGCTTAGCTCGGTCTAGCATATTCCCACCCCTAGTTCTATACACAAGTACTTTGAAATCAAAATAATTAAATGTAAAAAAAAAATGACATAACATTAAATAATTGAATCTTGGACATGATAAAATAACCAATAAAACCCTAGGTCATTGGAGTGTTGACCTAAAAATTATTATAGTGTGAAAAAGAAACATGACAATAAATAGTTTTGAGTTAGGAAATTAGGTTTTAGTTTTACCCTCATATTGATCAGGTTGAGGTGGGATGGCTGTTGATGTGGAAGGAAGTGTAGAAAAACCAGGAGGTGCAGACAAACCATTAGGATCACAACAAAAATGACGTTCTTCCATATGATTCATCAAAGCAGTCCAAGTGGGAAACACATGTTTGCATCTATAACAATTTGGATATACAAAAGGATGGTCCTTCACTTCACAAATATTACTCTTCCTCCTCTTCATAGCTGGACCATCTCTTCCTCCTTCTCCATCAGCTGCCAGCTTCCCATTCTCACGTGCTCTGAATTCCACCAACACTTCGAGAGCGGTTTTCAGGATATCTTCTTCCTCCATACTTAAAGAAATCTGAAGGGTAGTTGGGTTGGTTTCTTTGGGGAATTCATCATCAGAGGGAGGGTCTTGAGGGGACTTGTTGTTGATGGGGGTTGAATTCTTGGAAGGGTTAGGGTTCTGCATGTTGAAAATGAAAACTAATATGAAGAAAAAGACAATGGAAGATTTTGTTTGGGTTTGTGTTATGTGTGTGTTTTAGTGGTCTATTTATGATGGTTGATGATGTTATACGATGATTAATGTAGTACTATTTTGTCTTTGATTTTTAGGTAAAAAAAAGATGGCGGGATCGGTATCATGTATTTTAGTTAAGTTTTTTTTAGAATAAATGTATTTTAGTAAAGTTTTTTTATTTATTTTATTATTTTGTCAGAATATTTTTCAAAAGTTAAAATGATATTCAATGTACATATTGTTTAGCATTAGATTTGTTAGGACAACTCTTAAATACCGTGGGATTTATTACCAACTGGATAAATATTCCTCGTACTTGATAAGGAGATATTTCTACAATCTTAAAAATCAAATTAATTTATATCACATTGTTCATACTAATACATTGTATTTATTTGAAGGATCATATTACATTGTATTATTGATTATCACATCACATTGATCATAATACATTGTATGTATTCGTAAATTTAAGCTGGATATGCGTCATAATTTTCAACGGTGACCTGAGAAATTTTAAAATGTTACCAAAAATAAGGTTTATTTACATTTTGAAAAATAATTTCTATTTTCATTTTATAAAATTGGTGTTACTTTTAAAGGGTAGTTTAAATATGAATCTGGTCCAGATTGTAGATTTGTACTATTTTTAGTAAATTTAAATAAAATAGTATTTTTGTTCACCAATTTATTATTATTATAAAATTTATTTTTATTAAAAATGATAAAGAAATATTTTGGACCATTTTCAAAAGGTCCATATCGGACACACATGTTAATAAAGAGAAAATGGGCTTTCAAAATGAATCGTTGTGAAGAGAACGAATAAAATGTTAGATAGGAATGATGATGGATTTGGAGAAACAATGAAAATAACTCTTAAAAAGTTTTCTTATTTTAATGGAAGGGTCTTGCTAACAAGTATTCTTAGGTATTTGTTAAAGATTAAAAATAGAAATAATTGATAAATTTTATGTAAAAAAATTTACTTTTTAAAGTTTCAATGCATTTAATACATAATTTCCAAGACAAAGTTTCTTCTTTAGATTTTTTAACAAGTATCGGAAGAGCACATGTTATCATTTCCCTTTAAGGAAATACAAGACAATTGTTTATTTCAAGGGTTTACTTTCTCCTTGTTAACAAGTAAAACAAGACCAGACCTTGAAAATGCAACATTATTTTTTTGAAGAAGACAAACTAACCCGTCAAAATTGGCAATGAAAAAATCGAATTTGAGACATTGTGAGAGAAGCACACTCCAAGGTCACAACTCTCAATCCAACACCATCATACCAACCCAAGTGGGTTGGAGTTTAACATAAATTTCTCTAGGTAGAGTTTTGTTATCCATTGTGATCTTATCGGCCCGAGAGATTAAAAGTTGCGGTTACGTGCAAAGGATCCTAGTTCATACCAAAACAAAACAAAATTTTAATAAATAAAAATGAAAATATTTGTGAACGCATCATCACATATTTCTAAAAATGACCAAAATGTTTAAAGATACAAATTTTAATTATTTTCACTAGCGAAAAGACAGGCACGTGCATGCCCGTCTTTCCGCTCTTTTTATTGCGCTAACGTTTGAAAATTATGAACGGTGTTTTTTTTTTAATGGAATTTTGATTTTGATTAAAACTAAAAAAATATAAAAAAAATATAATTTCAAGTTATAAAAAATCAAACTAACCACGATTATCTATTTCAATGACACCAACAGTTAATATGACAATATAACAAAAAAATATAATCTAATTTTTCTAATGATATAAACAACAATTTTATTATAGAAAAATTTGTTTAAGGGTATAATTGGAATAATAAAAAAGTAAGTATAAATATACTCACCAGTTTGTTACATTTTTTAAATGATAAAGGAAAAAACCGGACACACACACACACACACATATATATTCATATCGTGTTTGTTACATTTTTTAATATTTAAATTTATTCTTATCTATTTGTTTCATGTATTATTTGTATTGAAAATTGAGGGTATTTTTGGAAAGAGAAAAAAGCAGCACAAAAGAGCTGAAAAAGATTATTTTCTTTATATATAGTATAGATGAACACAACAACATCCGTAAATTTGAAGGAGACAATATACTAAAAATGTTACCCTCTGTTTGTTTCTACAAAATGTTAAATATCTCTCGAGTTAAATAGGACCACAATGGACAATGAAAATTTCCCTCAAATAAAATAAGATTATAATGGGTGACAAAACTCCTTCATCTAGGGTTTTGATGTTGATGCATTCTCATGATTATATTTCAAACTAGAACCTTCAATTAAGTTAGAAGAAATCCAACCAATCACATCTAAACACACCATAGGATTTGAAGATATTATGATTGTATATGATATTTTCCTGAACCGGAAGAGAATGATTCAATAGTCTAAATTCGAGTACAAAAGGTGCTTAAACTTATATACGAACAAGAATAAAGACGGGTTAAATATATTTTTGCTCCCTATAAATATGTCAACTTTTTATTTTAGTCTCTCTAAAAAAATTCTTCAACTTTTAGTCCTCTAAAAGTTTTTCATCCTCCCTTTTGGTCCCTCCTTTAAAGTAAACTCGTGTAGAACTCATATTTTTGAATAAAATTTTGCTGAAAAATTTATAATATTATAAGAATCTCTCCTAAAAAAAATTAGAATTTTTTAACAAAACATGAATTAAATATAAATTTTTATATCTTTGTGGTTAAATTTAATTTATGTTTTGTCAAAAAATTCTAATTTTTTTTTGGAAAATATTTTTACAATATTCTACACATTGCACATTTCAATTAATATGGACCAAAAGTAGTGATTGAAAATTTTATAGGGACAAAAAGTTGATGAAAATTTTTAGAGAAACTAAAACGAAAAGTTGGTATATTTTTAAGACCAAAAACATATTTAACCTAATAAAGAAAAATAAGACAATTAAAAAAAATACCATGAGGGGAGGAATAAACACATCTATCCCCTAGAAAGGCAACCAAGATGGTCAGTATACCAGTCATACACAATTCAATTTTATATAGCTTTTATGTTGTTTTAGGGGATATGAATTTCATGTTTATATACTTATCAATGAAATAAATCAAAATTTATTGATACTTTTCTATAGATTATTAATATTTATGTAACTTTCTTGTAAATAGTTAGTAACTAGTTAGTAATTAAGGAAACAATTTACTTTACGACTTAAATCAGCACAATAACTACATTCTCCTTTCACCTTCGTAAAGTAGACGATGATAGGGTTGTCCGTTTGTAGAACTATCTAGAGGGAGAGTGTGCTATGTACTTCTAAGACTCATAGTTGAGGAAACCTTTAGGAACATTGAGAAGTTATACCTTTGGAAATATAGGAACACTAATTTAAGTCTATATTTCAATTACCTTTGAGCGAGTAAGACCCCATGAACTGACATGTGGATCAATAGGTGCAACTCGACATGTAGAGGGAATCTACCAACATATCTGAGAGTGTAAGACCCCACACGTAAGGATCATTGTCTGACCAGCAGGTGCAATTTGACAACTGATTATGTTTAATGTCCCAATGAACTCGTCACTTAAATAATCTACTTGAAATACGATACTTTACTTACACTTTATTACTTGAAAAACGATTTGGTACACTTGCCTAATTCGACCATCAGAAACTTAAATTAAAATATATGGGCGTCGTGATATGGCATTTTAGTAGCCTTTTTTCTGATAGAACTCAACATGGTTCTCTAGTTGAAAACGACATAACTTGTCCATGAGTAGTTTCCACGCTCTTTTGAAAGACGTCTTGACAACTCTACCGGTTTATTTTCTTTTATTCTTTAAATCTCGTGCATGTATTATTTATCAAATTGAATCTCTCTCTAAATCGTTTCTTTGGAGTGGGTGTGAGCAAGCCCAAAAAATTAAATATGTTAAGTGAGATAGGGTTTGTATGTGTCAATTTAATATTGCTATGCTAGGTAAGTAGTCTTGGAGATGAGGTAGATAAGGAACTTTTGTGGTTTAAAGTGATTCAATCTAAAGACTATGGATTAAGGGTGAGAAACGAGAGTATATGAAGGTATGAAAGGTAGAAGAATATTCTCATATTGGTGTAGAGTCATTCAATATATTGATTATGGTGAGGAGTTGGGAATTAGAGAGGGCTAAAAGATTTTTTTTGTTAAAAAATGATGATCATGAGTTTTTCTTTAAATGGAAAATGGTAATAGTTAGTTTGCTATATTAATATTTTACTCATTCTTCCGGAGTTGACTTTTCCTTTTGGTCAGATCCTTGGGCGCAGGGGGTTTATTAAGGAGAGGTTCAATAACTATATGGTTTGTCTTTGAATAAAATGTTTGTTAGTGAGATGTTTAGGAGGTGATGACTTTTAATGGGGTGGATGGTGGAGGATGAGTTAGTTGCTTGTTTGGGAATAGAACTTTTGTTGGAGTATTGTTTCTCTCTTTTGCAAAATATTTCTTTGAAGGATCAAGTTTGTGACATGTGGATTTGGATGTTTGAAAAAGTCTGACTAGTTCTCATTTAGAGGGGTATTTTAGTTCCCCATTCAAGCGTCTTCAGACATAAATTCAAAGATTATAGTATAATTTGGAATAAGAAAGTATAAGTCTCTGTGTGTTTTGCGTTTTTAGAGAACATGTTACAAAAAAAGACAATTCGGTGAGACAGATGGTCTAGATACTATTTCTCCTATGTGCTTGGTTGGATGTGGTGCAGTGGAAACTATGAATCATCAATTTATTGAATGTGTGTTTTTTATTGAAAATATTTGGAGCGTTATTTTAAATTGAAAAAAAAAATTGCTTGTGCTTTAACTAATGATCATATTAATCATTCCATGCAATTTTGAGTCTTGTACAGGCATAGTGTGAGTCATGTATACGTTTGATATCTGTAGGTGCTCATGATGTGCGTGGATGAGAGAGGGTTTTTTCATGTGATAGTGACATGGGTATATATGCTTCAGTCATAGTAAAGACACTCAGAGAGGTAAATATTGGTCATAGTGTTAATTTTCCCTTTTACATATACCAAATATTATGTTGTTGTAAGTTAAAAATCATTTTATTTGACCAACAAATCAACTTGACATTATTCAACCATGCAAGGATAATTATTGTTGTGTGCAAATATGAGTTATATGTCCCACATCGGCTAGAAAAGTAAAGGTTGAACACCTTATAATTTAGAAGACCCATAAACCGATCAATGCTTCAGTTTCTCATCAATGCTTCTCTCTCTCAAAATCTTATAAACCCTAGTTTCCGAGTTTTCTGTTTTTAACTATTTTTTCATAGTTTCCTCATAGTTTTTCACCATTGTTCCATCAAAGTGGTATCAGAGCCCCGGTTCGACGAAGTGTACATGACCAAGGCAGCCGGTCCATTGCGCAGAAAGCAGCAACGGTGGTACAAGCAGCAAGTGGCTCCTTGTGTCGGTCCGTTTGCGGAGAAAGCAGCAACGACGATACAAGCAAGTAATAATAGCTTCCGCTTGTAGGGGGAGCATGATGAATTGATGGACTCACACTTGAGGGGGAGTGTTGTGTGCAAGTGTGAGTTATATGTCACACATCAGATAGAAAAGTAAAGGTTGAACACCTTATAAGTAAGAGAGCCCATAAACTCATTGCCTTAAGGTTTTGGATAAAAGTGCGGTGTGTCTCTCACTAGTGTGGTTGTTATGGCCTCAATGTTGCCGGTCCCTCGAACTCCAGTGGCGGAGCCACGTTTTGGTAAGCTGGTGCAGCTGCATCCCCTCAAAGCTTTAAATTTATACCAATATTTTTTTTTTATTCATTTTGAACCTCCTCAAAATATAACTTTGCACCAGCTGTGATCTTGTTACTGCACACACGAGAAGTCTTACAAGCAGGTACACAGTTAAAAGTCAGAGAAATACTGCACGTGCAGCAAAGAAGCAAAATAATTTTTTAAAATATAATTGAAATTCAAAATATAAATGTATTAGAAACTCGGTTTAATGAACATACACAAAACAACATAGCCATTGGGCTGGACCCTACAAAGTGTAGTGATATATGTAGCGAATTAATAATATGCCAATATATATGTTTCAAAAAAAAAAAAGCCAATATCTATGTTACTCTTAATACTTAAAAATAATAGGTCAATATCTATGTTACTCTTAATACTAAAAAAAAAACCTATAGTACACTCAAAAAATTAGTTTGTATCGATATATCCGGTCTTTTAATTGATAGTTAAATGAGTTATATTTTTTAAAATAATATTACAATAACTAAATTTCATTTATCAAAAGTATCGGCGAAATAAAATTTATTGATTGTTTTTTACGATAAAATATAAAATTTTTGATATGATTCTTATAAACATTATTGAGATGATATTTTTTCCTAATGAAATGACGTTTTCTAAAATACAAAATTTGAGAAATAGCTCTTTATTTCATAAAAATAATCGTTAATTTGTTGATTTTAAAAACAAATGTACTGATACACAATTAAAATGCAACTTGACACCAATTTGGATCGAGTTTAAGAGACTAAACTCTCACAATGTGACAAACTAATGTTTAAATCTTCTTGAAAGAGATACTTGTGTTTTGTATCTGACATGTCACGAATCTCACATAAGATTATCTTCAACAAGAAAAATTTATAAAAAGAAATATTTATCTGAGGATAAAAATTTGAGGTAAATAATATTTTTATTAAAATTTAGTTTTTCTAGTATTTATGAATAAACAATAGTTGTATCTTTATCTTCATAAATACATATCTAATAATAACAATAATAATAAGGATAATAATATGTAAAAAAAAAAATAACAAATGATAATAAATTTATAAAAAAAAATATTGCATCTCTTGACCTGAGGTCCTGGCTACGCCACTGCCGAGCTCCCCTCATGACCCAAAAGTTCTTTCCAAAAAAAGTCATGCAAGGATAGTTTTATAGGTTTCATTTAATAATTGATAAAAACAAACAATATTGACAAAAAAAAACAACAAAAATCCCTACCAAACTAAACAAATATACATATGAAAGTCGCTTAAAAAACTGTTAAGCTATGTAAAATATAACATAAGCCATGTAATCACAAAAACAAAAATCGTTATTTCGTTTTTACTCTAAAAAAATACATTATTTTTTACTCTATAAAAAAAATCAGTATGTCTTTGTATGTTATAATACTGAGTGAATATGATGTAAATTGAGAACTTGGATTTATCATTTATATGTCTTGTGATCGGTGTATCTTGGCACATGTTTTGTAGCTTTGTACTTAAATATTTTGAAAGCTTTTCGGTCCTAGTTTTATCTTTTAGCTTATTACTAAACATCGAGTCACATTTGAATTCTAATGTATTTTTTTTATTAATTTTGTGAATTATTTACACGACCAATCTTGCTCGCTTTTCAGGACATAACTCGAGCTTTGATTGTTAGAATAAAGCATATGAGTATTCGTTGGAAAGCTTAAAGAAGATCTACAACCCTCATGTTGATTACAAAAGCCATTTCAGATGTCCTATTGGTCGAGAAAGAAAAATAAGGGACACTAAAGACGAGAGTTTTGGGTCGTTTGTTTAGGAATAAAACTAATTTTGTTGGAGTGTTTCTCTCTTTTGCAAAATATTTCTTTGTAGGATCAAGTTTGTGCCAGATGGATTTGGATGTTTGAACAAGCCAGACAAGTTCTATGTTAGAGGGGTATTTTAGTTCCTCACTCAAACTCAAACGCCTTCAGACAAAAATTCAAAGGTTAGAGTATAATTGGAATAAGAAAGTATAAGTTTCTTTGTGTGTTTGACGTTTTTAGAGAACATGTTATAAACAAAAGACAACTTGGTGAGACAGATGTTCTAGATATTAATTCTCTTATGTGCTTAGTTGGATGTGGTGCAATCGATACTATGAATCATCTATTTATTGAATGTGTGCTTTTTCGAAATTATTTGGAGCGTTATTTTAAATTGAATAAAAAACTCTTGTGCTTTGACTAATGATCATATTAATCATTCCATCCAATTTTGAGTCATGTGACCAAAAAATCAACTTTGACACTATTCAACCATGCAAGGATAGTGTTATTATAAGTTTCATTTAATAATTGATTAAAAGCAAACAATGTTGACCAAAAAAAAGCAAACAACAAAAATCCCTTTCAAACCAAACAAATATTCGGTTGTATGGGTTACCGACGTACCATATGAAAATCGCTGAAAAAAACTATTAAGCTATGTAAAATATAACATAAGCCATGTAATCATATACATCAAAAAAATAAGCCATGTAATCACAAAAACAAAAATCGTTATTTCTTTTTTACTCTATGAAAAAATACATTAGTTTTTCCTCTATAAAAAAATCATTCTATGTCTTTGTATGTTATAATACTGAGTGAATATGTTGTAAATTGAGAACTTGTTGCAAGCTTTGTACTTTAAAATTTCCAAAGCTTTTCGGTCGTAGTTTTATATTTTTAGCTTATTTCTAAACTTTAAGTCACATTTGAATTCTAATGTGTTTTTTTTTATTAATTTTATGAATTATTCGCATAATCACCTTTGCTCGCTTTTCAGGCCATAACTTGAGTTTTGATCGTTAAAATAAAGCATATGAGTATTTGTTGGAAAGCTAAGAAGATCTACAATCCTCATGTTTATTACAAAACCCATTTTGAATGTCCTATTGGTCGAGATAGCAAATTAAGGAGGTTGTAAAGATGATTATGTGATTTGGGTCGTTTGTTTTGTATTGGGTTGATTAGCATTGTGCCTAGTTTGTTCTGACTCGAATCTTAATTAGGTTAAAACTCTAGGATTATAAATAAGGTGGTTGTGGGAAGCCAAGACTTATCTTTTGTTCAACCGTTTTCATAATACCATTTGTCCAAATCTTTTGTAATTAAGATCCGTAAATCAACCGTTTTGTTGAAGCTCAGTCTCTAATGCAATCAGCACAACTGATTCAAAAAGAGTTAAAAACGAAATATTAAAAACTTAGGGTGTTGTATAATAGATCTATCTCTCGATATGGGCGACTGTTTCCCTTTTTAAGAATTAGACGATTGTGAAGGTTTTTTTTTTTACTTCAAACAAATATTATTAAAGAAAATGAGAGAAGTACAAATAGTACTTTTCTTTTCAAAATGGGAGAATTTTGAATCTTAGGGTGGTTTATTTGTAGGGAATATTAATTTTTTTTTAACATCAAAATTTATTAGATGATGAGAGAAGTGCAAAGTGCACTTAACCTACAACCCTAAAAAAGTACAAGGTGTACTAACCCCTCCAAAAACAAACAACTTAATTCAAGAAATTTAACAAAGAAGAGGTCATAATATAAACACGGACCCCATATTTTTCTAACAATAAACTATCTCCAAGAGGAAATTTTGATGGGCTCTACAATCTCCTCCACCTTCCGATTCTTAGAAGAAAAAATAACCACATTATGCGCTTTTAAAATTTTCAAAATTGTTGCATGACAAATAAGTGTTAAGTCTGTCCCTCTCATGCCTTTTTACAAACAACGAGGATGAAAAGTAATCAAGGAGGGAGACACTTACATGTATGTAGAATGGTTGGCTATAGGTTTTTTGATTGATGTACCAACCCTTAGATATGTTTTTCTTTGGGTATCTCTTTTTTTATATGCAATAGGATTAAAGTACCCTTATACTTCATTTGATAAGAATTTTTCTAACTGGCAAATTGAATATATATTAAACAGGATAGAGTAAGAGAGATAAAGCAAGATGCATCAAGGAGAAAGAAAGAGATACAATAAGACAAACGACAATACAACTAAAAGAAGACAAAGATGGATAATACAATTGCTTAACTTAAAGGATGAGAGAGAGAGAGAGAGGATGGGTCCACTAGGGTTTTTAAAAATGTGAGGATGGGAAAAGTTCACCAAGGGCAGGGGAGAGTTCGGGAGTTGGATAAGATCACTAAATCCTTTTTCTTCTTTAACATTCCAGAAGGATCATCTAACAGTGATCTTTTCAAGGTCTTTGCTCATTTTGGTTGGGTGGGGGAGGTTTACATTCCTAAGAAGGTAGACAAATGGGGTAAGAAGTTTGGGTTTGTCAAGTTTAAGGAGGTGGATGATGTGGAGGAGTTGGAGGGGAGGTTGCAGGAGGTGTGGGTGGGGGAGGTGAGGTTGAAGATGAATATAGCTAGGTTTGGCCATGAAGCTTCTAAGCAAACGGCGTTGGAGGCCCATAGGCACAGGGAGGTTAAGGAGGCTTTGGTGGTGCCTAGTAGATCTTTTAAGGAGGTGGCGCATGGCTCCAGTAGTAAGCATGGTGGTGTTGGTGGAAACTTCGGTGATGGAGGGGAAGGGGTGATGAAGGAGCTATATCGGAGTTTCGTGGGGTACATGTGTGTCCTGACGAAAGCTAAGAAAGTTCATTTGTGGTTGTTTATGGAGGGGTGGAAAAGTCTGAAGTTGGCATCAATGGGTGATAACATGGTACTAATAACTTCTAAGGTGGAGGGGAGGTAGAAAAGGCGCGTAATGAGAGGAAGAAGTGGTGGGAGGCTTTGTTCTTCAAGGTGAATAAATGGTATCCTCAGATGGTGGCCAAGAAGAGAAGAGTTTGGGTGCAACTATGGGGAGTACCTCTTGTAAAAACCTAACAAACTTATCCAAAACAAACTAAACACTCTTAATCTCTACTAATCATGATTATGGATTAAAATACAAACTAATAAAAGTAACTTCAAAAGAAGCTTTAAGGATTACAAAACAAAAAACTGTTGTACGATTTGATGTGAAGCTGCTATGGAAACAATTGAAGCCATTTTCAACTTTGTTATTCATTATTCTACTTTAGTACTCGAATCCGAAATCCATAAAATAACCAACAAAAACAAAAAGAAACAAAAAAACTTAAGAAGTTCAACTGGCAGCATATTTGTCACATCGATCATACATCACTCTTCTTCATTAGGAGGCAACTCGTTCAAGTCGAATCCTAAACCTTTGCCTTCATCAGACTCAGATGCAGCATCAAAGGAGTCCTCTATCTCCATTGGTTAGCTTTCATCATCACCTAGGAACAAAAGAAAAACATTCAAAATTATAACTATAATTGCTTCATTGTAAAATCATTTGTTTGAAGAAAAATCAAATATTGTTAAATTAAAAACCAATAAGTTATAAAAAAAAAAAAATTAAAGATATATTTAGATGCCTACATGAATTAGATCTCATAAAATTCAGCAACACTCAAATTGAACATATATATGTTTGTGTGTATGGTGCAATCTTTTAATGTTCTATACACAAGTACTTCGAAATCAAAATAATTAAGGGTTAAATAAGTTTTTCGTCCCTATAAATATAACGAATTTTGATTTTAGTCCCTATAAAATTAAACTGAATGTTTTCATTCTCACAAAAAAATTTATTTTGTTTTTGGTCCTTAATGGATATAATTTTAATGTGTTTTTGACATTTTTTGAACATAATATGAATATATAAATGTCGAATATAATAAACGGACATAACATGGATACAATTTGAAAATAAAAGAGTTATAATTTTGCCATTTATATGAACATAAAATGACCATTAAGGACGAAAAACAAAATAAAAAAATTTGTGAGGATGAAAACATTCAATTTAATTTTTTAGGAATTAAAATCAAAATTCGCTATATTTATAAGGACGAAAAACTTATTTAACCCGAAAAAAATTAAACTTGCAGACAATATCTTTATATTATAAAAGGAACTAAGTCTGCAAACAAAAATCTTAAAAAACCCTAGACAACCTCTTCCCCATTTAACCATCAAATACATATGGAGAGAAAACCCTAGGGTTTAAAATGGGAAAATGACTTTATTGTCCTTCAGCTCATGTGCCATACCTTGGGAATCAAGTTGCTTCTTGCTTGAAGGAAAACTGCATTGGTAAATGAGCACACGTTTCCTAGGCTTAGGGGTAATGATGCTTGCTGCATTTAACCATACACTTGACTCAAGATTTAGTATGTAACTTATGAGATTTTCTTTCTAGGCTTAGGGGTAATGATGTTTGCTGCATTTAACCGTACACTTGGCACAAGATTTGGTATGTAACTTGTGAGATAGAAGCACAAGTTTCCTAATTTTTGCTATAAGTTTCATATACATAAAGTCTGCATTGTA
>Ga0315915_1000243_pt1 | contig 49888 bp, 35 predicted proteins | sample MpolbnodulesMG_FD_207738 | JGI IMG/M metagenome (GOLD analysis project Ga0315915, IMG submission 207738) | Medicago polymorpha root nodule microbial communities from Los Angeles, California, United States - branched nodules | ecosystem: Host-associated > Plants > Roots > Nodule | place: USA... | reverse complement strand
AAGTAAAATAGCTCAAAAAGGAAATAATATTTAAATAAAACTAAATCAAATCTAAATATAATAAACTCAAATAACATATTAAAAATACTAATTTATCGACTCATCACTTACTATCTTATTTTGTAGCATTAATCCCAAAGACTTCTCCTATGTCGATGAAGGAGTTTAGGCCAATATCTTTGCTTGGATGTCTTTATAAGTTACTTGCGAAGGTGTTGGCTAGATGATTGGCAGGTGTTATGGATTCAATAATTTCGAAGTCTCAATCGGCTTTTCTTAAGGGGAGGAATCTTGTGGACGGAGTGCTTGTGGCCAATGAAATGGTGGACTTTGCAAAAAAAACAAAAAAAGAATGCTTAGTTCTTAAGGTGGATTTTGAAAAGGCTTATGATTCGGTGGATTAGAGCTTCTTGGAGTATATGATGAGGAGATTGGGCTTTGGAACAAAGTGGAGGGCGTGGATGAAAGCTTGTGTGTGTGGTGGAAGTATGTCAATTCTTGTTAATGGGAGTCCCACGGAGGAGATAAATATTCAAAAAGGTCTAAAGCAAGGGGATCTGTTGGCACCTTTTTTGTTTTTAATGGTGGCCGAAGGATTTAGTTGTCTTATGAGAGACGCGGTTAACCTTAATTTGTTTGATGGTTTCCGGTTTCGAGAAGATGGGTTGGTAATTTCGCACCTACAATATGCGGATGACACCATATGCATTGGAAAGGCAACGGTGCGGAATTTGCGGACCTTGAAGGCGGTGTTGGATGGTTTCGAAGAGGCATCAGGGCTTAAAGTGAATTTTGGTAAGAGTTGCTTAATTGGGTTAAATGTCTCTAGAGATTTTATGGAAATGGCATGTAATTTTTTGGGTTGTGGTGAAAAACATTTACCTTTCAAGTATTTGGGCCTTCCAATATGAGAAAATCATAGAAGTATTTGTACTTGGGATTCTCTAGTGGAACATGTTAATAAACGTTTGAATTCTTGGACTAATAAGTCTTTGAGTTTTGGTGGGAGGGTGGTGCTCCTTAACTCGGTTTTGAATGCAATCCCCATCTTTTATCTCTCTTTTATGAGAATGTCGGTTAAAGTTTGGAGAAGGTTGGTTCGTATTCAAATGGAGTTCCTTTGGGGAAGGGTGGGAGGAGGCCGAAAAATTAATTGGGTCAAGTGGAGCAAGGTGTGTCAACCAAAGGAAAAGGGTGGTCTCGGAATTCGGGATATTAAACTTGTTAATTTAAGTCTTTTGGCAAAATAGAGGTGGAGAATTATCCAAGGAGATGATACTCTTTGGATAGCGGTGTTGAAGGAGAAATATGGTCTGATGGCGGGAAAGATATTGTGACGTTGGATGATGGAGGCGGCCAAACTTGGTTCAATGAGGAGGTAACAAGGAATATGCGTAATGGTAGTAATACTTCATTTTGGAATACTAAGTGGAGGGGTGATATGATGTTTAGAGAGAAATATCCAAGACTTTTTGCTATTTCAAATCAAAAAGAGTTAAAAGTGGCGGAGATGTGGTTGGTTAGAGACTCGAGTGCAAATTGGAACTTTAAGTGGAGGCGCCGGTTGTTTGTTTGGGAGGAAGAGCTATTGAATAATTTGTTGAATGACCTTCAAGGGTTTGAGTGGTCTCAAGATGAGGATGAGTGGAAGTGAAGGTTAGAAGAGGGAGGGTCTTTTACGGTAAGGTCGATATATAAGAAGTTGGAGGGGATGTTTGAGGAGGAGAATGGATGGGCCGAAGATGAGAAGAGGGTCTTTTTTAATATTTGGAAGAGTCCCACGCCTTCAAAGTTGGTGGCGCTATCTTGGAAGGGATTGCTTAATAGAATCCCAACTAGATTAAATTTAGCCCGGAGAAATGTCTTCCCTCAAAATGCAAGCTTACTTTGTGTCTGATGTAATGAGGCGGAGGAGTCGACAAACCATATTTTCTTGCATTGCTGTGAGGCTTGGAAAATTTGGCTACATTTGCAAAGGTGGTTAGAGGTGTCTTTTATTACTCCATCCAATTTGTTCACGCATTGGAGGTGTTGGGATGGTGCGGCCTCTAATAGGAAGGATTTGAAGCGGGGAATGAGGCTTATTTGGCATACATCTATTTGGGCTATTTAGATGGCAAGGAACAAGGTGATTTTTAATAATAATAGTTTTAAGGTGGAAGAGGTGGTGGAGGATATTCAGATTTTGTCGTGGCGGTGTGCTCTTGCTAGATTGAAGATAACCTCATGTATGTATTACGAATGGATATGGAATCCTCGGTGCTGTCTTAGCAGTTGATGTAGCTGTTGCTTTTTGATGGTGTGGTTTCGGCTGAGGGAGGTTTGAGGGCAGTTTTATTCCTGTTGATGTGTTATTGGTTCAGTGGGGTTCAGCTACTGCTGTTTTGGCTCCCAACTGTGTATCAGTTCAGGCAGCTGTGTTTTTAGGGTCTATTTTTCTAGTTGGAACTGAAACAGTGGAGGGCAACCTGTTAGGGAAGCCATTTGTGGTTGTTTGGTCTTTTTACCTATTTACGGTTGTTCTTTTTTCTCGTTTCTTCTTCTTTGTATTGGGAACAAGAATATATGAGGTTTTTTTATTGAGGTTTGTTAGATAAGGATGGGGTGTTGCTTATTAGTCCCTTATTTGTACTCTTTTTCCTCCTATGCGAGTTGTGTGCGTCTTGCACTAACTCTGTTTAATAATATTTGCCGATTCAAAAAAAAAAAAAGTCTTTCTTAAACTCTTAGTTTGGATCTTCCACCTCACCAATGTGTCACATATCATTCTCGATCCTCGTGGACATCATTGTCAATCGCCATTGAGAACCTGTATAAATGTACCTTCAACTTCCTCTTAAATGATGTGGGTTTCCTTATTTTTTTCGTATTTCAGAATCAAGACGATTATTATGAGAAGCCCACCATTTAAAAAGGTAAAAAAAATTGTCATAGTTAGTTTGGCTACATTTGAACCATGACAATGTGCATTTTCAGGATTTAATTGTAATAAGTCTGTCTTTTTAAGTGTTTTTTTTACCACTTAGGTTCTTTAAGTTAATTAATTGCAATAAGTTGCTCTTTTAATTATCTTTCTGTACCAATTAGGTCTTTTAAGTTATTTAACCGTAAAAATTTAGAGGATTTTAGATCTTAAAAATATAAGTTACTCAATGTTTAAAAGTTGCAATTAAATAACTTAAATGACCTGAGTGATATGAAAAATACTTAAAGGACTAATTTGTTACACTTAAAAGATGTAAGTGGTACAAAAAAAAACTTAAAGATCAAGTTGTTGAAATGAAATAACTTAAATAATATCTGGTGTAATTTAGTTTTTATTTTATCTTGTATATCCTCATAACCAATCAATAACACAACACTAATTCATGGGTCATCTTTACTATTTTTCTTTATCTCAAATTATTTTATTATTTATTTTTCATTAACATAACTTTATTTATTGCATTTCAATCACCTAATTACTCTATTAATTATAATTAATAAGAGTGTTTTAATAAATTAAAAACATTTTACTATTGAAATCAACACTACTAATTATTTGTAAAAGGATTTTGCTACTTATAGCGAAAATATTGTAGCGAACCCATCACGACAGCCTTATATATACCTATGAGATACTGTAGCAAAACATGTCTTTTCTATCCCACCGTCCGTTTTTTCCGTCAAATGAAAATCTAAGGGACAACATAACTCGTAAAAGCTTGGGGACCATATGGGTCGGGACAAATAGCATCACTGTTTGTAAAATTCAATAAAAATACCTAATTTGAGACGGAGAAAATAATGTATTAACATAAGTTTAGAGCTCAATTTTACCTTCAATGTAATCTTCCCAGCTTCATAAGCTTTGCACTTTGACTTTATAATGGTAGCAGAAACACGGCAGGTTAGCACCACATAGGAATGTTCCATCAAAATGAGCTCCCTTATCCTTCTTTTATCAATGAATTATTTCAGTTGCATACGACAATTAATTCAGTTGCATGATAATGCTCTATAGATAAAAAAATCATAGAATACCAGCAAAACAATACACGTGTTAATTCAGTTTCTCGACAATACACGTTTGAATTTTCTAAGAGATTAATTTAAATAACTTTTTAACCGTATTCAATCTGCATTACATCCATCACTGCAGTAAGCCAGTAACAAAGTAATTTCATTTCATCAATACTCCTCAATTTGAATATTTTACCTGTGGTCAACTTTACAACCACCGATACAGCTAAAGTACAAGATTGATTCGCTACATAAATGTAATGATGTGCAACACGAATGGCCTTTACATATGTTGTATGTATGCTCATGTCAACTGGACCGTTCATAGAGTTTTATAGTCCATAGAGTTTTATAGGCTTTAGGCAGATACGAGGAAAGGACCATTTACATAATACCCCCTCTGTTCTGATGACCCATTTAAAAATGTGTAATTTTAACATTGTTTACTTTGACCATATTTTTCTACTAATACACAAAGATAAATAATATCATATAAGATGTCATTAGATTCATCTCGATGAATATTTTCAAAATATCAAATTTTCATAATTTTTCTAATATATTATTCAAGATATTTAATCTCTAAATTATGCATTGGCATGCGTAATAGGGTCAACTGTGTCATGTATTATGAGACGGAGGGAGTACATCACAATTTTTTTTAACTCATTGTTTTGTTTTTATTATATCTTTATTTTGTTTTTTTTGCTTTTCCCTATGAGATAAATGTTTTTTCAGGCAACATCTGAAAATAAATTAAATACTCCATAGACACCAAAACAAAATAAAATACCGCAGAAGTAAAGAACAATAGCACCTGCAATGTTGACTGAAATTTTAGCACCTAAGAATAATAACACAAAAAAGTTGACATTACTAAATGTGTCTCATGATCCTAAATGCGTCTCACATCAATTTCATGATCCTGAATACGTCTCACATGATTTTGTATTATCAAATTAAATTTTGCAATCCTGTTAATCAATTCAAGAAAGTTGACATTACTATAATGATATAATTTAATTTTTTGGAACCTTTGAAAGATAAGATTAAAATTAATTTCTTTACTAAACTCATTTTCAACTAAAATATAAATTGTTTTGTTATAAAATTAAAATTAATTTCTTTACTAGACTCATTTTCAACTAAAATATAATCTGTTTTGTTATAAAATTATCTCAATTTCTTGAAATTTGTTTTGTTATAAAATTATCTCAATTTCTTGGATAATAAATATCACAAATATTTTTAATATTAGTTAGGCACATTATTAGGAATAACGAGCCCAAAAAATATCACCAATTTCTTTTGATAATAAATTTTTTCGCACATTATTAAGAACAACCAAAAAAATTATAGGGAGGGTAGGGTGTTTACAGAAATCTTTGTGATAAATGGGATATATATAGCAAATCATGCCAAAAGGGCCAAAATTATTAACAGGCTTCAGCCCAACCTTTCATCATGTCAATGTTTGGGGCTTTCAGTGAACTTTGCAATATACAACCCCAAAAAACCAAATATTTCTAGACGCACCCCCACCATAATTTTTTTAGGGTCCCTATCAGCATGGACCCTAGGCCGTCGCACCCCTGGTCTATGTCTAGGGCCGGCCCTATCAATCAATGCATTCTTCCCACATACTGGATTCTGTAAAAATAAATCATGTTTAACTTACAAACTTTTTGTCACACACATGGTGTTTTGCACACATATGGTGACTTAAATCTAGTGAATTGAAATCAAGCAAGAGAAAGAAAACTCTTATTGTTCACCTTTATCGATGCATCTCTTGGCTCCTTTGGAAATCTCTCGTCAGAGTTTGAATCAATTGAACATATATTTGCATTACATGGAATTCACAATCAACAGTTTCCTTTATGTGGGATATGACATTTATTATCCATATTTTATTTGATTTTTTTGACACTTAAGATGATGAGTTTAATTTGGTAATTTTAATTGGTTGACAGTGTAAAGTTGTTTTACACTGTAGTCTATTCTAAATTTCTAATTAATCTTATTTTAAAATCTGAATATGTAAAAGTTCTGAAAAGTACATTCTACACATTTAAATTTTAAAATCTAAATGTGTTTAAATATACTACTGAATTTTTATTTTACCACAAGAGGGTGTGAACCACGTATAAGACACACTCAGAATGAATTCTAAAATTCACTTGTAAGTTCATCTTTAATGGAGAGATCTTTCTCTTTTAGGACTTGATACCTATGAGTGGAGGTGTCAAATGGTTGGTCTGGTCCAACCCGGTCCAGTCTGAGAGGCCCGACGACATAAATCGATCAGCCCGACCAAACCCATTTGAGACTGGGCCATTCATTCTAGAGCTCGACCTGATTCATGTGGGTCTTGGATCAGCCCGGACCATTTTAATTTTAATTTTATTTATTCTCTCTTTTTTATGTATTTCTGATATGTTATGTGTAAATAATTTGGGTAAACTGCACTTTTATCCCCCTAAGTTTCAAAATGTTGTGTTTTTGACCCCATATTAAAAAAATGACAAAAGTGACCCCATATTTAGGGAAATATGCTCTTTTGACCCCCATAACATAAGGGAAATATGATTTTTGACACCTTATCTTCTCAAAAAGTTGCGATTATGGCCCCTGTTTTGAGACACATGGTGTCTTCTCAACAATTTTGGGACAAAATGGACCAAAATTGCTATTTTTTTAACAGGGGTCAAAATCACAATATTTTGAAACTTAGGGGACGAAAAGTACAATTTAGCCAAATAATTTTTAGATTAACATTAAATATTAATTAAACTCTAGATATATTACTTTAATTTAATCAAATTAATAATTTATAAACTTTAGAGTTTTAAAACTTTGAATTTATCCATTTTTATTAATTTTTTTTTATTAATAAATTTTAATGTAGTTGATATTTTTTTTAATAATGTAGCGTTTTTTCACAAAAACAAAATTGAAGTATTGATAGTGGGCTGACTCGAAGCCTGATGGGCTCGCCCGGCCCAACCCAATTTTTACATGGGCCAACGTGGCTAGGGCAAAAAAGCCCAGATGTATTTTGGGCTAGGGCCAAAAAAGCCCATTGTGAATTTTTTTTGGGTAACTAATAGGAACAAAATCCCAATGAAGATCTCAATTCTTAAGTGAAATATACACTCTTTTAATATGAAAATATTAAAACGTAATGACATAAGATTATTGATAGATGATTAATGAGTCTCGTTTAAGATATTTCTTTTAGATGCTGGGTTGGAGGGATCAAGAGGTTATTATTATATATACTAGTATTAAAAATTATAAATGAATGATTTGTACATGTGAGACTCATTTAAACATCCGAAAATTGATGTCTCTATTTTAGATGCTTTAACGTTACTTTTTTGCCGTTACGATTTTAAAATCTAAAAGGGGTAAATTTGACAAAAAGAAATAAATAAATTTTGGAGTATGCAAGTTCTACAGGTTGAGAAAAGAATTTCACATTTTTCTCAAGTTCTACGAACTCTTTTGCAGCAAAGAAAAATAAAAATTGTTGTTCACACTTCAATGTTTGTACACCGGTATTTTACGAAAATAATTTCATTGACAGTTAACTACCGATGAACTAAATCACAGTAATTAACTATTGATGTGGTTATTTTCCATCGACAGTTAACTGCCGCGACAATTGTTTTACTAAAAAAAGCAGCACAAATGGGTGCTACTGTAAGCAATAGTGGGAACTCTTCCATGGTGCAGAAAAGCTTTGTTAGTAGCATGGTTAGTCCTAATCATGTTTCGTTCCATCATAACCAAAATCAACCCTCTTATGAACACTTTAATCCACTACAGCATGAATTATCTAAAATGGCTAGTGTTAGTGGTGGAGGAGCATTTACTAACCAATTGTTTAAAAAAGAACAACAAGAAATTTCATTAATGTTTGATAACAATATTAATGTGTCTACAATTAATAATGATATTGGAATGTTTAGCCATGAATTGACGAAGAATGTGGCACAAGAGATTAGTGATTGTTCAAATTTGATACAATCTCCGTCCCTAAATATAAGACCCTTTTGAGAAAAAAATTTGTCTTTTTTTTTTGTCAAGTAGCCTAGTGGCTAGAGTTCACACAATTTAATTCTGGAGAAGTGGAGTGTACAGGGTTCGAACCCCGGCCCCTGCATATAATATGCAATATCCCTACCAATTGAGTTAAGCTCACAAGGATTTTTTTTTTTTTGTCTCTTTATATAAGACTCCTTTGATATTTCCAAGTACATTAATTAATTTTTTACCAACATATCCTTGTTTATTTTATATCTTTTCAATCAACATTAAATACTATATTGAAAACATAAACTAATTCTCTCTCTCTTCAAGGATAAAATTGTGAAAACAATAGTAGTTACAAACAAATTTATTGTCAATATCAATTTTCTTAATTCCCGTTCTTTTTTCAAAAGGGTCCTATAATTAGAGACGGAGGTAATACATAGAAGTGATGCGGCAATAGTTCATGATTTCTTGGGAATTGGTGGTTCAAGCTCAAGTTTGCATGAACCACAACAACAAATATTGGAAGCATTAAGTCAACAGAGTTTGGAAATTATGAATAATTTCTATCAGCACTATCTTTCGCATGAGGATTCAGCAATGGAGAAATCAATTTGAGATGTTTGAGTGGTGAAGAAAAATCATGTTTATTTTAGTTGAATTTTTTTCAAAGTTGTAAATTTGAAAGCCTGCGACTAATTACTGGAATTGTCACGAAAATTTCAAGTTTGAAGGTTCACGATAGTTACTGTCGATGGAAAATAACCAAATCGGTAGTTGACTACCTCCAATTTAGTTCATCGGTAGTTATTGTCGATGAAGTTATTTTCGTAAAATACTGATGTTTCTTGATAAACATTGAAGTATGAAAAACAATTTTCAAGAAAAATAGAAGCTCTTTTGGACTTGTAAACAACTTTGGGCTTCCTCTAAGAAAACAGTCTTGGGCTTGGACTTCATTTTTTTTCTTTCTAGAAAATACTCAAGAATTCTGCTCTTTACCCAAACGTTTTTGCTCATTCCCAAGGGAAAAGACCAAAATACTCTTACGTAAGTTAACTCACGTAGCGTGAGTTAACTCACGCTACGTTACTTAAGTCAGTTAAGAGCAACACAACAACACATAACCTCCATTTTCCAACTTCTCCAAACACGAAAATTTCACCCCCAAATCCGAAATTCACTATTCTTGCGCCATTCAAACGAAATTTCGTCCATAATATCAAGTAAGTGATTATTATCCTACTTCTTTGCATTATTTTGGTTGAAATTTTCAAAATTTTGTAGAAAATTAACATTTTTAGGTTTTTAAAAAATTGTCTTGCATGTTAAAGATTATGATTGTTAGTGATGATTTAACTTAGAAATTGTTGTTTAGATGTTGTTTAGGGTACAACTTGTTCGGTAAAATGTCTCAATGATAATTTTTTTTGTTTTTTTAGATTGTTAATGATGTAATTAGTTAAAATTATGTTTGTTAATGTTGATTATAGTTAATTTGACTGCAATGTGGTAGTTTATGGATTCAAATGGCATTGTCGACATTATAGTGTTGTTGTATTATTAAATATGACACATGTGTTGATGTCGAAATTACGTGAAAATGTGTTAAAGATTTGTTGCTTTTTGTCTAGATATGTCTGAGCCAGAGAGGACTGAAAGACTTAGGTTAGGGAGGCTTGTGACTATTAGTAGTGCACGGAGGGAGAAGCAAGCACTACAGCCTCCGGAGGGTCGAGGTCGAGGGAGAGTAGGGGCATGAGACTTGCTAGGGATGATGTTGCGGGGGGATCGACGTCACAGACGGGTCCATCCTAGACGGTGGCCCGACACAGTACCAGCATGAGCAACATTATCAAGAGCAGGCGTATCAGGAGCAACATTATCAGGAGCAACCTGAATTTCAGTCGGGTTATCAGTATCAGGAGGGGTATGAGTATCACCAGGGGTATCAGGCTCAGTTTCACGAGGGGTATCAGCCTGAGCAACCTCCTCAGCAGCAGTATGTCGAGCCTCCTCAGCAACAACAGTATGAGTAGCATCCTCAGCAGCATGCAGAGGCTGGTATGGAGGATGAGGATGGGGGCCTTACGAGTTATCTCTTTTACCAGACTTCGGTAAACACATGGCATACAAGCTTTGAAAAAATAAAACAGTAAGTATAATTGCTTTATTTAATTTAATGATATTTTACTATTATGTCAAGTTTATTTTACGTAGAATATGTCATGCTTATTTTACGTATTTAAGTATAATTGATTTAGGTGATATTATCAGTTACTCAGATGGTTTGTTTGGCAAGAATAACATGATTTAAGAATTGATATATGAATGTACACATTGATGGTCTATTATATGAATAACTTGTTGATGAAATATTACATGAAGGTATGTATATATGTTGATGAATTATTATATGCATGCTTATGTTGAATTAAATGATGAATATTTATGAGATTATAATGTTGATGTTGTCATATTGTTGTTGATGTCGTCAAGTCGTCGATATCGTACGTTGTTGTTGATTAAGTTGTTGAGTCCATGCATACTCATATAAAGTTGGGGGCTCATGCCCTGTTGAATGTTAATCATTCATATCACGTTGATTTGAGAGCCTATGCTCCACACGTTGATCTTAGGAGTTGATGCTCCAACGTTGATTTTAGGAGTTTATGCTCCAGCGTTGCTTTAAGAGCCATTGCTCTACACGTTGAATTGAGAGCCTATGCTCTAACACGTTGATTGGTACCACATGCATATTGCATAGTCAAGTTGTTGTTGTGTCGTTGCATTGTCGTTAATGTTGAGTTGTTGTCGTTGTTGAGTTGTTGTCGTTGATTTTAAATGCTAAGTAGAAATAAATGAAGCATATGTGAATTATTATTGATAATAAGTATATGTGAACTATTATTGTTGTTAATTATTGCTGTTTAGGTTGTTAAATTCCGTTGATGAATTATATGCTTATTATTATTGAATGTAAAATTTCACCCCTTCTGTTTGAATGTTGCCTCTACGTGGGTAACGTGCAGATAACCAGGATTAGCTGCTGATGTGAGTTGACTCTCTCATGCGTTGTCTTAGGGTCGCTCTGATACGTAACGGGATGGGGATTAATTGCTTGTTTTCCACTGTTGCGTATTATTTATGAACCATGTTGTCGAACCTTTTTGAATTAAGATTTTTGATTAAGTTGTTTACGTTGAGGCCGTAGTGCCAAAGTTGTTGAACTTTGAATCTATTTTCTGCTGCGATGTCATTGAAATTTTGACAAGGTTGTTTTAATAAATAGTAACTTTACTCTATTTATAATTTGAATGTAGTGTGATATCCCGTTTTACGTTGAATACTCTGATTATTTGTATTATTTACATTGTTGGGAAAACGGGGTGTTACAACATCACCCATGGGTTAGTTTGTGCTATGGCTGAGAGATGACATCAGGAGACCAACAACTTTCATCTGCCTGTTGAGGAGATGACCATTACACTGGATAATGTGGCTTGTTTGCTAGGTATCCCCGTCGCTGGACGGCTGATTCAGGAGGATGATTTAGATCCTGACCATGGTGTAGAGCTGCAAGTGAATCACTTATTGTTTTCGATGGAGGAAACGGTGGAGCAGGTGAATAATAATTCAGGTGCCTTTGTCACTTACACGGCCCTGAAAGAGTGTTATGAGCACCTGTTGAATAGGTGTAACCATTTGCTGGGGGAGGATTTATCAGAGGAGGAGGAGAAGTAGCTGAGTCGTATTAGGCCCACTTGTGTCAAGGCATTTTTGTTGCTCTTGCTTGGCTACACCCTTTTTGTCGCCAAGAACAACAAAACCATTAATCTGTTGTGGATGTTTGCGATCCGGGATTTGGATGACATAAGCATGTGGTCATGGGGCGGGATGAGACTTGCTTTCTTGTATGAGCAGCTGAATCTTACCTTCAGCTCACGTGTTGGTGCCATTGGCGGTTACATGACCTTGCTTATGGTAATATATTATTTTCTTATTTTTTTAAGTTAACCGTAAATGTATAGTTTTTGGTATGATAATTGTGTGCTGATATAAATTTGTTTTTTTGTGTTTGCAGGGATGGGTTATAGCTCACATCCGACATGTCGTTCCGAGGAAGAAATATGAAGATTACGAACGGCTTAACCCGTATGTGGGTAGATGGAAACCTAAAAGGGGGTTTGCTGATGTTGAACACTTCAGAGGCTTGTTGGATTCGATGGAGCATTGCCATGTCACCTGGAGGCCGTACGAGCACGGACGAGACGTGACACCTTTTCAGGACGTGTGCTGGTACTCCGGATGGATCATGGCCGGCAAAAAAAAGATGGTGCGTCACTTGCCCGAGCGGGCTCTGAGGCAGTACGGATATGTTCAGGCCGTTCCCCGATCTCCTACTACGGTTCTGCCTCTTTCCCCAGCAGATGTGGTTGCTGCCTTCTTGGAGCTTGCTCTGCACGTCGTTAGCCAGCAGGAGAGGGGTCACCAGGTCCCGAACGACAAACCTTGGAAACATTCATATAGGTACATTAGGTGGTTCTACCATGTATCCCATCCTCTTATCGTCAACCCTGCTCCAGAGCCCGACATTGTCATGCCGATACCTGTCTACCAGGATATTCTTGTTGACCAGGACTGGGCCAGACATCCTCGCGATCCATTGCAGGTCATTAGCAGCATGAGAGGCAGATTCCAGAGGTGGTTTCAAATCCACTCTTCTTCAGCATTTTGGAGGGCCTCCGGACCGAGTATAGCGTGTTTAACCATCAGCAGGTTCCACAGAGGAGGTCTAGGAGTCATAGTCCACATGAGCGGCAGTAGTGTCTTATTTTATGACTTTTTTATTTTATTTTATATATTTGTAGTATTTTTATGACATTTTATTAGATTTGGATGTAATACATTTACATTTGCGCGGTTGCGCCTCTTTATGACATTTGACTTAATTTTCGTTAAAATTGCGTTTCTAAATTATGAATGAATGAATGCATGTTTTCTAAATTATGAGTTTTGGTTGAATGAATGAATGGTTGTTCCTATGTATGAACGAACGAAGGAACGGAGCTAAACAAGGAACAAGGCAGTAGCTACTGGCTGTCTGTTTTGGTGCGCAGATAACCAGCGTGAGTTAACTTACGTTGCCATTTGCACTATCGTGAGTTAACATACGTATGAGTATTTTGGTCATTTCACTTGAGAATGAGCAAAAACATTTGGGTAAAGAGCAGTTCTCAATACTCAACATATAACATTTTCGTTTTGACAATTTTTTTTCACACCCTATTTCATCTTGCGCATCTTATTTAGATTATATAATATGATAATAGTCATTTTATTCCCTGAATATGTAACGAGTAGTCACAATAGTCCTTCAATGTATCGAAATTTTAAAATAGTCCCTGATTGTGCACTTCGTTAGTCAAAATAGTCCTCGACGTTAAAATAGTCACTCAATGCTGATGTTAACTCTTCTTATATAAGGACTAATATGACAGTAAGTAAGTATTTATAAGGACTGATATGACAATAAGTATGTATACTAAGGGACTAATATGATAATATTAATGAAACATTTTAACGTAGGAGACTATTTTGACTAATATAGTGCACAATCATGGACTATTTTAAAATTTTGATACATTGAAGGACTATTGTAACTACTCATTACACATCCAAGGATCAAAATGACTATTAACCCAAAATCTGAAATGTTTAACTTGTTTTGAATAATTTTGTAGGATATTTATGTTGTTTTCCCACCCTACTGCTCCACCAAATTATTTCATAACATTATGAAAGTTAGTTACATCTTAGTTAGATCATTTATGAGTTAGTTTATCTAATTGACTATATAAATCTAAGGGTTCGTTTGATGGTTAGGATAAGATAGATGCAGAATATGATATAAAGTTGTATAGAGATAGGATATGATAAGGACATGATAAACATTAATCCTATCATGTGTTTGATGCGCACATGATAACAAACATGACATCATTATAATTAAATGAAAAAATTGCTCTCATAATTAATTAAATATTATAAAAATGATATGTTATTAATTATAATAGAAAATACATGCTATCATTATTTTAAAAATGACAATATTTTAAAAATGGCAGAATATCAAGATAATAAATAAAAAATGATCTTCTAATCCCATCAGGATAATTTCTAACTCAGTCTATACTCATGATAGAAATTACAAAGGAAAGTCAGGATAGGATACGAAAATGGTTTATTTTATCCTATCTTTTTTGTGCATCAAACATGAGATTTAAGCATGATATGATTAATATATCATATCCTGTCTCCCTATCCTGACCATCAAACGCACCCTAAATGTATTACGATATCAAAGAAAATAATAATTCCGCTACTTTCTTTCTCAAAATTTTCTTGATAAATTTTCATTGAAGATGAACTACATCATTTTTCCTTTTCTATACTTTTTGTTTGTTTGTTCATGATAACCTAAATGGTGTACTTCTTGATTCAGTTGAAGAAACTAAGAAATGGCTGTGTTCAGCACCAAGAATCCTGGGCAAATGATGTTGTTCCTTGTGCTATACGGTGCTGAGCATTTGTTGCGCTCTCTTTGTGGCGTTCCTTGCTTACATGAAAAGAATCAACAAAAGATGCAATGCGGGATCCAACTTTCCATGGAGAATCGGATCAAGAATCTCAGAGTATTGAAGAGTCTCGTCAAAGAATCATCATAATTTTTTTTTCTCGATGGTTTTTCCTCCTCAATTTTTTGTTAAAGTTTCTCAAAAACACCAAAAAGTTGGCGATATTCTTCTTTGTTTATTTTAGTTTTATTGACATTCTAAAGAAAATGGATGGTTAAGCAAAATTCTTTCTTTGATCTAATTGACTACATAAGCTTCTATCTATAAAGAAAATGAATGGTTGAACAGAATTCTTTCTTTCTTTTGCTTAACCAACATTCTAGCTTTTATCCATAAAAAAAGCATAGCGTTAAGCAAAATTCTTTCTTTTCGCCTAGTCGAATGTCGGGTGGAGTTACACTATCAATTTTATAAAGTTCATCAACTCACGGATGGAGTTTGCTAGGAGACAAACAAATGTGGTTGTTCATACGCTTATAGAAAAGACCACATTTCTCGTTAGTCCCGTTGTTTATTTTCATATAATCAATTGTATTGAGACTTTGATTATTAATAATATGTTATAAACACTTTTCTTTCAAAAAAAAATTACACTATCAATTTTATAAAGCTTTTTTAAATTGTGATATAATTTAACTGAAAAAATAAATTATATTACTAGCAAATCATAATCAATTATATTTGTGGAGGGTTGAATAGTTCAATTGATTTGAATTAATGAATAAGGAGTTGAAGTAGCGACGAATCTTCCTTGACATCCCAAGTTTTCTATATGTATTATACTAGACATAGTATTTCTTGTGGGGACTTGAACTCGCATCCCCACACTACATTCAAGCAAAATAAACCACTACATCACTTCATTTTTGACAAATTCTTGAAATAATTTAACATATATTTTACAAATTTTTGGCACTCTCAACAAAATAACTCAAAATACCTCACTGAGTTGAAAGTCTTAATTCAAATTTGAACGAAGAGTAAATATTAATCTAACAATAACGATTAACATTTGTCATTTAAAAAAATTGTTTGTGCAATCTTAAAAGTGGTAAGTTAAATATATTCTTAATGATTTAAATATTATAATCAATCGGTAGTATGTTAATCTTCAAACTCGAATTGTATATGAATTAAATCCTCATATAAGTATATAGAAAAGGACTGAGGTAGTACCTTATTTACAGTATCCCTCTTAAAAAATTGATATTGTGGATTTGCTGAAGTATTGAGGACAGCCAACAACAACCTTGAAGTGGCAAGAGGCACTAAATTAACATTGGTGGCTGCTAATGGTTCGGTTAGACGGTGATGGCAAACTTAATTAGTAATTAGGATATTAATTAACAGAAGACTTACGTGCAAGGAGAATCTGTGCAGCAACACAACAACATATAAAACAAAACACAGGTTTCCAGAATTTCAGGTACCCTATATGGTTTTGTTTCTTAAACAAGTCAACAAGTCTATGAATAAACAGAGGTTTTAGCAAATTAATAAAACCAAATCTCTGACCGAACACGCGTTTTTTGCTTAATACATTAATCATACAAATTGGTATAAATAAATTAATTATATGTACCTTGTTACCGGAGGATGCGGTTGGAGACTTGCAAGGTACCGTGTTTTGTGGTTCATGCACATGCAATTAAGCTAGGAAATTAACATGCTGAGTTATTTTACTTAGTAGTAATCTGGATTGATTGTTTTTGTTTTCATTAGGGGCAGCTGTGTGTGTTCCAAAACAGGGGAGAAAAATGTCATCATCATCATCATATATAATAGCCGGAGCTATACGTGTCCAAATCCATACTACTTATTTAAAGTTTAACTTATATAAAACTCAAATACGCCACACATTAATCTATATAGTCTAGGCCCGCATGTTTAATCAAAGTTTGAGTCCTTAATATTGGAATATTTGAAGTATTTTACTTTTAATTTGATAATATTTTTGAAAATATAGATTGTTTCGGATTGGGTCGAGCTCACCTACAAATGAACCAGATCACTTATCATCTAGTCATCGCGTGATCAAAGATCTTGCGATGATCTAAAAATTATGTAGAATATCCTCTAACGGACCCAACGATTTTTACCTAGTCCTTTTAAATCGTATCTATAGAAGGACACTTGGCATGAGAAATATACATATACTTATACTTTTATTTAAAAATCTCAAACCTGACTCGATCACAAACTGACTTGAACGTTTGAATGTTTGCTGATCCAACATTGTCGACGATGAATCAATGACTGTCCTCCGTCGTGCTTCACCAACTCCGGCCATCTATCTAGATCCAATTCGGGTCACAATAAATAATTTTTATCTAATAAATAATAACTTTTTATGTATCTAATCATGATATAAACTTTTAATAACTACTAAGCAATGTTTGGTTTCAATACTTTATCACAAAGTTCCAGCGAGATCGAGATTATTGCAGTTTAAAAGAGAATTGTTGTCCTTTTTCTTTGGTGCAACTTGATGCAGTCCTTTAATACCCTAGGCGTCACCCGTTTATTAACATCATAAACAATGAAGAAAGGAGTAATAACTCAATTCATATATTACCGTAACGTGAACATGATCCCCATTAGATAATAGTATGATACTAAGCACACTACCAACAATAATTTTCTGAGCTCCTAATCAAACAACAAATGAATAATAATAGTAATAACAGTAGTTAATAAAACAATTAGATCTTAATACTTGCCTAGTTGTTCAAATTAAGACTTAAGTAGTCACAGAATCCTTAATCTAACATATTTTATGATACCTTCAAGGGATTGCCTGTTGCGTTGCGTGTGGAATGACTCAATGTTTAATAATCATTTTGTACTTATATACTTATGTAGTAATCAAAACATTGATCGAATAATTCAAAATCAGATTAGAATGGGAGTAATAAACAAGTGCCACTATGGGGTTAGCGAAGGGAGAGACCCAAGAAAAATGGGGAAAAAAACCTAGAGAATGTCTTATCGAGATGTGGTCAAATGGTTAATTTATTTTCCGTATACAACATGTTATTGCAAGAAATATAAAATGAAATGGGGATTATAGTACATTCGTACCTTAAAAAAACAAAAATTATTTATGTATCTCAAATATAAAAACTCTCACGTCTATTAAAAAAGGAACCAAATTCTCTAAATTATGGAAATTAAATAGTTGAAAAAAAAATCCAAGTTAATTTATTGAAAAAAATCTAAATTAATTAATACACATAGAGTGTGGAAGTAGTTATGAATTATACACTTCAGTTCTGGAGCTCTGAACTTTATTTTTTCTTCATATATTGACCAAATCTCAATTTTCTTCTACAATCGTATTAATTGAATATTAAAATATAGACATTGTATGCAACACCTTATATGTTTATATATGGGACACATAAGATTGGATTCTCAGTTGAATTAAGTATTAACATTTTAAAAAATATAAAAAGAATCAATAATGAATTGATTCAAGCCGTAAAGAATTCGAATCCCTTAAGTATTTGAGGAAAGAAAACTTTGTACCAATATCTTGGCAAACCAAAAAAACACTTATATACGATGATCATCATTGTGAATGCTAGTACAAGGGTGGTGCTTAAAATACACAAGCTTTTATTAACAGAATAAAATGACTCGGTACATGCTGGTTCAGAAGTGACATGAATTGATTTTGAATGGATTAATTTTATAAAAATTATCATGATTAAAAATAAGTTGAATATTAGATGATTTATGTTATATACATTCGTGTGAAAGTGTATGGAACAATGAATTAAAAACTAAAATGAATTTTAGAAGGCAAAACTTTAAATTTTAGTGCATGTTTGGCTATGTGTTGTCAAAAATTAAGTTTGAGTAAATTGATTATGTAATATTCTTTCTAACTAAAAATAAGTTAAACAATAAACTTGAGCGCTACAATCAATTTTAGAATAAAAAAACTTCAATTATTAGCAAAATAGAATCAATTCTTGAGACAAAATCATATTTACCCGAGAGCAACAAAACATGTCGACAAATAAAATCATTATTATATACGAAAAATTACATATGAGTGGGAGGAAAGTGAGCAATAAGATGCACCACTAAGTCCATCATAAACACAATATTTATGGACGTAGGAGACATATTATTAATGTGCATGACCTTTTAAACTCTGTGAAGAAGGTCTACATAATTTAGTGTTAAGAAGTCAAAAGTATCAAATAAATGGTATAAAAACATATTCATTATCAAAACACGTTTTCTCATGCTTGGCCGCTTTGTTTAATGTGACTTTGAGGGCTGTTTGTCCCACCATACAAGCCCTAGTCCTCAATCTCACAAGTGGTGAAACCCAATCAAATCCACACATGCATGTTTTCCTCCAACCCACCCGTATACCTTAACATCTATTTGCCTAATTGTCGATCTTCCATCAAGTGAGTCACGGAAAAAGTTCACAGATGTCTTCGTCTTCATCTCTCGCCCGCCTAAATATATCAAAAAAGACATCTCTAACAAAGTCATGCATATATTTGAAGTCGAAAAGCTCCTAAAATGAACTACATACTCTCCAAACGTATCCAGGCACGCCATACGACAAATAGGGCACCCATCATCAATAGAAAATAATGTAATCATGATGCCATATTTGAGGATAATGCGGTACTTTAATGGTGACATTTGTTGATCCAACCCATCATTATGGATAGCTGGAAGAAAATCATGAGCAAATGCTGCTTGCAAACACACAAAAATTGTTTTTTGTCTTGTGGTTACGTCAATCTTCATTTGGGCATATTTTGAACACTTTTACTAAAAAGGGCACTCGTCAAAAAATATTGTCCTTTAGAAGAGATGATTTTCTTGCTAATAAAACTGTTACAATCAAAATCTAATCATACCACGAAGATCATCTAAGACATTGTCAAAATCTAGTTTCAATTTTTGTCCTTTTAGAAGTAAAACCAAACATTCATTTAACTTCAAGCAAACTCGATACTAAAATAAAACCAAATCAACTTTAAAACATTCAAACACGTCAAAATCAATTTAACATCTCTACCGTCAATTTTGATCCCTTCAAAGTGAACGAAACATACACTCAAGCAGCATATTGTATTAGCCATGGAGTATGTAAAATTAAATTAAAATACTCACTTTTACATTACATGAAATATTAAAGCACGTACATACTCCTTTCTTCAATTGAGAATAAGAGAAAATACAGTACAAAATCTTTGGGAAGGGGAAATATAGAGATGAGCACCGAGTGAGTTCACTTCATAGTAGATGATTACGAAATGGCCCCCGTGTCTGGTCACATGGATTCCTCTGAACTTGTTTGTCCAACGCCAGAACTTGCATGTTTTGTTACTGTTCTTTAATTTTTTATGTCTATTCTTTTTTCTTCTTCCTACCTCCTTTTATTCTGTTAAAGGATACTTCTCTCAATCTGTGATTCATCCACCAGCTTTTCGTCTTCTTTCCCTTTTTCATGTCCTATATCACCATTTTATTATTATTACAAAATGAACCAAGATCGAGGCACATACATCTACGCTGGTAAATTATTCAATTGTCATTATGTTTATTAGTCTACATTTGTGACAAGGGACAACTACTATTTTTTGTTTATAGCAATACTACAACACTCTTTTTTCAACATTCTTTCAAATACATATTTTTTTATTGGTTTAAATTAAGTTGGGTCTCACACTTCGAAAATGAGTTTCACTTCAGACAGGGGTAGCACTTGGATGACATACATTAATTTTCTTCAACAAAAGAGTGAATGTTAAAAACAATGTTAAAAGAGAGTATCCATAGCATTTCTCTTTTGTTTTTGTTCAATGAAACTACTACTACTAGCACTTCATTCAAAATGAAATTTTTTGTATACATTAAGATCAATACAAAATATGGCAATTGCACTTGCTTCATAAAGGACCACATTGTCATTAAGCCTAATAGTCTCTTAATTCATCTTTTTTCTCGTCATTATGCATTAGTTTCTTATATTCTCTATTATCTTAGATTCTTTTTGGATATCTAATCTAAGTATATTACCTAGTATGGTATAGCTAGACAAGTTTATTATCAACAAAACAAAAAAAGTATAGATAAAATGCCAATGCCAACCAACCATTTTTTGTTTTGCACAACTTTGATTACATTATTGAATTGTTTTCAGCTATAGTTTGATTATTCTTTTCCATGGACAATTTAATATGGCGGAATTCAGAAAACGGTGTTCACGAACGAGATTGAGGTTTGATTTATTTTATATGATAGATTAAAAATGACAATCATCCTCCTTCAAAGCATATAGTGCATAAAACGAGAATAGGGAATTGTTTTTGTTGGAGAACGAAACGAATATGTTCCTCCTTGCGAATAATAACATGACTAAACACATAACAGATTTCAATAAAAACATTAACCAACATGTCGTATCGAGATGTAGTGATCAGTCCGAGTGGTAAGAGACTCAAACATGAAAAGCTTAAAAAAGTTATTAGATTTATGCGGACTATTTTGTATAGAGAACATTTTAGTTTCAAAAAATAGCTTGATATATATTAATCATTGTTAAACGAGAATCATACGTTAGATGAAATATGTCATGGACATTTGTTTATAAGTGGTGAGAAATCTTTATCTTATAAATCGATTTTGTAAATGTTGAATTAGGTTCAAACCCAAACTTTAAGATGATATCAAAATCAAGATGTGTTGGATCGTCTACAATAGGTCACTCTTATCTTATCTGGTTACTCAAATCACACTCAAAATGTCTAATATTTAATATGAGATGTATATGTTAAGACTACACATTTTTATAATTAAAAATAGGAGACAATACTCATCCTAAATGATTTTATAAAGGTTAAGTTGGCCATAAATCAAACTTTAAGAAGGATTGCATTGCAGGAAAGCTGATTTAATTATTACTATGAATTATAAGGAATGAATAAAGTGGCAAGGGAATCTATCTGTCAGCTATCTCTATACGTTGGTGTATGTTTCATTTTCCCTTTGGGTATGGTCAAGGAATTGGTCTACAAACAATTACAAATGAAACCTCACGTGCAATAGGCTGTAGCTTTTTGTCTTTGTATGTTGATTGAAACTTTGAAACATCCTATTTAAAACCCATGTACATACCTTTCTTCACACAACAATACCATGTTAAAAAGGGTCACTTTGTTTTCTCTTTCGGGTATGTAATACTTTTGTTTGGGACTTTTATGTTCATTTCATTCTAAAACTTTTTCTCCTTCAACTTCAATAATTTTTCTTAGTGATTAGTCACAAATTAATTAATAATAATGGCTCTTGAAACTGTGGTTTTCCCACAACAAGATCCATTCACATATAGTTACAAAGACAATTACTTCAACTCTTATGATCATCTTCATGCGGAAGAACAAGAGAATGTTCTCCTAGGAATCATCAACAATGAACAACAAAATCTCCATGCAAACTGGGATTCTTGTTCTGTTAAGGATCATCAATGGGAATATTCACACTCTTCCTCTCCTGAAATCTGCACGGTTGATCAAACTATCACGGCACCTACCTTCACTCCTCCTCCTTCTTCCACCATGGAAGCTACAGTAACTGCAACGTGTAGGAGAAAGCGACGTCGTATCAAGAGTGCAAAGAACAAAGAGGAGATTGAAAATCAAAGGATGACTCATATTACTGTTGAACGCAATCGAAGAAAACAAATGAATGAGTATTTGAATGTGCTTCGATCTTTGATGCCTTCTTCTTATGTTCAAAGGGTCAGTTTCAATCACAATTTAACTAATTAATTTGTTCCTTTTTAATTAATTCTTTGTTATCAATCAATTCAAAATAATGAGCATGACATAACATGATATGACATGAGATGAGTTCTCAACTAGTCACAATTGTTTTTTAAGTTTACTTAATTATGGCCCGTTAACTTTCTAATTATTTTTTTTTCCCCCTTCAATTTTCACTTTGAATGTATGTGGGTAGGTTAAATTATATTTATTTATAATTTGTTTTACTTATATGATAGAGGAAAGATGGAAGCTAACAAAAAGAATATTTTTTTCTTACAAACTTGTCTTTAAAGAATTGTGGGCTATTTAGCTAACACTCAATGAAAATTGGACAAATAAAGGCAAATCTATATGGAAGTGGCATTTTTTGGGTGAGCTTTAGGTTGTTTGGAAGTACTCACAAACTACTAATTTTTACTCTATTTGCAAATTACTTTATGTGGTTAATTTTTATTGATTGTTGGTAAATTATCTACAATTTTTCAAAGACAGCCTAATTTTTTTAAGAGCTTAAATGTGAAATTATGACACTAGTACATAAAAAGGGATAACTCATAGTTCGTGTCTAATTATATCAAATATTTCTATGACCTTTTATCATAACAAGTGCACTTGCATAATAAAAAATGCATATTAAGAAAAATTAAAAACAATATTTTTACAATTTTAAAAAATATTCGATCTATTTTTGTAATGTATTTAAAAAGAATCCACAATGTCTTCTCCAATACTTATTTTGTGTAAACACTAAATGTTATGTGAGTTAAAATGGTAAAGATAATGAAAATGACAATACAAAATTCCATGTGTATTTGATTGAAAAAACAGGGTGACCAAGCTTCTATTATTGGAGGAGCAATAAACTTTGTGAAGGAGTTAGAACAACATTTACAGTCTATGGGGGGCCAAAAGAAAACGAAACAACCAAACGAGAACATAGGCTTAAATAATGGACCACCTTTTGCTGAATTCTTCACTTTTCCTCAGTACACAACAAGTGCAACTCAGAACAACAACAACACGGTCACAATGGAACAACACAATTACCAAGAACAGAAACAATGGGCTGTGGCAGATATTGAAGTCACAATGGTAGATAGTCATGCCAACATGAAAATTCTATCCAAGAAAAAACCAGGACAACTTATGAAGATTGTTGTTGGGTTACAAAATCTTAGGCTAACCATTCTTCATCTTAATGTTACCACGGTCGATGATATGGTTCTTTACTCAGTTAGTGTCAAGGTTGGTGTTTTTTAGTATATATTTCTTTTTTGAAATTTTAATTAGAAATTAAGTAATTAATTTATGAGTTTTGGGTATGAATTGATTGGAGCAGGTAGAGGAGGGGAGTCAGCTGAATAGTGTGGATGAAATTGCGGCTGCTGTGAATCAACTATTAAGGACGGTCCAACAAGAACTGGCTTATCAACTAAATTGAATGAATGAATTTGACAACATTAATTTAATTTCCTGTCTTAATTTATTTAAAATTTGTCTATCAAATCTTCTCCATCGTTAAGTGATTTGGATATATAAATGTGACTGTGTTTATTGAGAATATTAGAGGGGGTAAGGTAATATGTGTAGCACTTTAATTATTTGTCATAATTTTTTCTTCTGATAGCAGCATTTGTGGCAAACAACTTCAATGCCTAGTTGAAATGTGTTAATTAGGCTGTATGTACAACCAACAGTACCTCACAGGTCTATGTGAATTACAATTTCATTTCAATAATAAGCTACCAATAGGTCTGCTTGATCAAAGTTGACATTTTACATTGTTATGATGATCTCGTGTTTATCACGATTTTTCTTCTTTCATTCAAAATTAAATACCAACATTGACTTCTTAACGGTCTACATAAGGCATAATATATGCCCTAGGCTATAAAAATCCGTGAAATGTGTGTGTATGTTTGATTAGCTGCTAATTTATTTTGATCATCATATGGCTTCAATCCAAATGAATTAGTTTATGCCTTGATAGCACATGTTAATTTTTCAAACATGTATAACTCACTCAACCTCATTTTATTTTTAATGGAAAATTAGTAGGACATTCGTACGCACACGCACGAGGTAAACACATTGTTTTTCGTTTTCGGAATATGATGTAACTATGTTAAATTTAAATAATATTGAATGATATGATTGAAAAGAAATAGGAAATTGACAATTACAAAATATTGGAACTGGTTACCCAAGCATAATCTCAATGGTTAAATTTAACAATATTTTTAAATTTTGGAATTGCGTACCTATGCGTAATATTGAATGATTTAATTTAGTCAATAATTGAACGTAGTGATCTTTTTAAAGATAAATACTAAATTTACAATTTCAAAACTCAAAACTGGGTACCCATTCGAAATCTCAATGGTTAAATTTAGTGATCATTTTTAAGAAACTAATAAAATAGATGTTAAGGAAATAAAATAAATATGAAAGTCGGGTATTTAATTATTTATTTTAATACAAAATTTTTATTTTTAATTTTTTAATACGTGCCTTTAAAACACAAGTTAACAAAACTTTTATTATAATTCTAATAATATATATATATTCATTTTGTCTTTTAACTGATATGTTGTTAACGCAGTAGTTGGTAGAACTTATTAACAAGAGTTTAGATTTGCTCTATTTATCTTATAAAAAAATAAGTAATCGATATGATTTTGTATATTTCTAAAAGCATAAAAAATTTGGGACAAACAAATATCGTAAAATGTGATGAAAAAGAGTAATAAGAAGTATATTCATGTGAACGATTTTGGTCCACTATTCATGCATTTCACCCGATAATAAATCATATTCTCAAGTTCACACTGAGTTCAATCCTCACCAACTATAATTCCAATAAGTAGGAGATCCAAAACGAAAAATGGTAGTAGTATATGCCAAAAATGAGACGAGTTAACCAACAAACTCAACACATTTTTAACACGTCAATATAAACAAACCAAACAAATAACAAATATTATGAAGCTTAACAAGACAACATGTTTTTTTTTTGTGTGTTAAATTTGATTGTTTTTAATTTCGTTATATTTAGGTTGCAGAACCCTAATATACATATTTTAATTCAACTTTGATTATTATTAAACAAAAATTAATTTTTATCAATTCATAGGGTAACGTAACTAAGCACTTCCTTTGAGCCTTTTACTTGAAAAGGACAATAAGAAGATGGGTACTCAACGAGATTCAGACCTATATGGGTTATGATTTTGTAAGCAATCAAGTACTCTACTGAAACATCACATATTTATTATTGAAATAAAAATTCAAATTTCATAATGAAATGGTCATAATATATAGACCTTCCTTATTGTCTTTCACGTGTGAATATTCTTCTACACTTTTTTCTTCCTTTGTCTGCTTCACAATTGCACAATGCATAATGATGCCTCGGTTTGGAATTGTGAAAGACAGAATATTTCTTGATCAATACTTACCTTTCACAACTGGTATTTGCAATTTTGTCCTTGTAAAATTGCAATTGTGTGAGAGTTGAGAGTTTGCAATTTTCTCCTCTAAAAAATATAGTAGCAGTTTGAGTGATAAAATAATATTTTGAGATTGCACAATATAAGTATAAAGTGGTGAACCACAATAAACTTAAACTACTGAAAATGTTCGATAAATTTCTCCTTGTAAATATTTAAATGTTTCATTTTTTTTCTTTTTCCTTCAATTCTCCTTTCTTTTCAGTTTCTTTTAATCTTATATTTTCTACCTCTTTCACCTTCTTTCTGTGTAGTTCTCTAAGATGACAATAAGGTGCATAAACACCTTATCATAATTCCTTCATCTCCTCTCCTCTCAAATGAGTCTTAATGTTATACTTGAGTTAACTTTCCACGTTTGATGAAAGAGTTGAGGACAGGTTGAACAATGTATAATTGAGAGAATCCATAAATTTAATGTGTTAAAGTTTTGGGTGAAGATTTGTGGTAACCAACTCATTTGAATAGTTGCTCTTAGCACAATGTTATGATCTAACCCAATGAGACTCCCCCTCTTGGCTCAACATATAAGACCTACCATAGAAAGTGGAATTGTGATATATAGTAGTAAAGAATATCAACTATCAATTAAACTGATATCAAATGGTTATGTTGTTATGTTTTTAAATATTCTACATGTGAAACTCACAAACTAAGTGGAGAGAAGTGGAAAAATGGAGGTTCGAGTCCATAGTAGAACAAATATTCTTATGATATTTTATCATTTGAATTGTACATATTGAACATATGACTATATTAAAATAAGATTAAACTATATCACAAATCATAAACCAAATTAAATGATTTAAACTAGAGGTGAGATAAGCGAGATCGACCGACAAATATTTATAACCTAGCCTGCGTACGTCAAACCCATGCTAGCTCAATTTAATTTATTTAAAAAAAAATAAAAAAAATATAGAAGACTCTATGAACTTTTAGAAGCTTACAGATTTAGCACAAAAGCCTAGGATACATGTCATGAGAAGAGTCTTTTCTAGACATACTACAATGACTTCATCAAATAATATGAATAATTTCTTATTGCTATTGTTAATATTTTTGTTTTTTTTACTTTACCTTATATTATAAATTATCGAACATTTTTAGTAGTTTAAGTTTATTATAAACTATAAAAGAAATATGATATCATATATAGTCAAATTCTCTAAAATGGAATAAATATCAAAATGAAGTTTGATTTCATATGATTATTAGTTTGTTAGTCTATTTAATTCTAATTTATATTACGTATTTAAATATGTTCATATGAAATAGACATTTAAAGCAAACTTACATGTCATAGTCAAGTTTTCGAAAAGACCCAAGTCAAGTCCAATCCTTGAATTTTTTTACCAAACCAAATTTAATTAGATCTTACAAAATCTAACTCGGATCAACCTATTATCACATCTAGTTTTAACTATCTTTTAAGGTGCATGTAGGGGCGGACCTGACCTCACAAAATCAGTGAGGCACAACTTTTTGCAGGTCTGCATCAATGACGGAACCAGAAGTAAATTTTTGAGGGGACGAGTAAATTATTGAGGGGGCGATTTATTGTGTGTGTGTGTATATATTATTACTCACAATAATTATTCACAAAGAAAATTGTAGGTATAGTTACATACTATTGGATTTTTCGTAGGTACTATGATTCAACACTTGCATTGTGCATTTTTTATGGTATTTTTAGTTAAAATAATATAGTTGAAAAGCTAAAATGGGCAAAAACAAGAATCAAACTCAAGTTCTTCACCTGAATAAGGCATACCTTTACCATTGAAGTACATCATACAAATGTGGTTAATTTACAAAGATTGATTTATATACTATAACATTTAGCTAAAAAATATATAAATATAAAAAAAATAAAAAATTGGGCCTGAACTGATGTGACACTTGCCACACTAGACCTAGTCCAAATCCGCCCCTGGGTGCATGGATCACTTAGGCAAGAGAGAGAAGTAGAAAATTTGTTCAAAGAAAAAATCAAAAGAGAAAAAAGAATTTAAAAGATAAAAATTAAAAAGGTATATTGAAAGGAGATGAAAGGAGAGAATTCATACTCATCGTAAAGTTGATATTTCATTTAAGAATGTGTAATGAACAAGACGACTTATGACTGGCGGGTGGGAAAGGTGACATTTTAACCTTAGATATAATAATAAAAAATTTGAATGGTTGAGATCTTAGACTTGCTACCCTTTTCTAATTTTTTGGTTGTACAATTGAAACAAAAATTCGTACCCCACATGCAAATTAAATATAATTTAATTAATTGGGCTGGTTTTATTGAATTAGCTTCATTTCATGTGCTTTAACAGAATCCGAAAATAAACCCAAAAAACCTAAAAAATTACGTTTTCTCACTTATGAAATTGCCCATTCATTATATCAGTGACATTTAACTACCGCTCGTCATTTTTCAACGACATTTAACCGTTGCCTAAGATAGGTTCAATATAGATTATTGTGGCTATTTGTCATTCTTTCCAAAGAGTATTTGTATATGATAGTAAAATGATTAATATATATGCATAAATATGTTCACTTTGTTGGATCCTAGAATCCTTATTACTGATCCTATGATTGAAACTCCTAAATAACAAAACAACAATATTGCACCGCAACTGAGTAATTTATTTCTAATAATAATTGATAAAATCCAAACACGGTAATTTATTTCTAATAATTGATAAAAGCCAAACACAGCACCAGGGAATTACAATGAGCAATCAAAATAAAAATTGTATTACAATGAGCAGTTCAAACACGGTATAATTTGTTGTTGAAGTGAGACACACAGGTGGGGTCGGGCATAAAAAGCAGCGTTTTTTGATAGGGGAGGTGTAATCCAAATTTTAGTTTAATACTGCACAAAATTTTGTTTGTCCAAATCAACACACCAAAAAGAGCTCCTCTAGAACTGGTTTCATTGGCAGCTGTCAGGAAAAAAGGCACATTTTCACCCGAAAGGATTCACCTTTCCCATGGTAAATGTCACCCTTACGGCCCTCATCTTTGTTCTTGTAATTGTTTACCCAACCTAACTAATAAAAATTGATTAGATTAAGTAACATATTTTGACAAAATCCGACCCAACTCGTAAACATATTTGATGATATGCATTAACAAGAGAGAATTAATTCATTTCCGATCCTATGGGTACATGCACACAAACACCACACACACGTCATTGACATTTTTAAAGCAAAAAAGCTAAATGCGTCATAGCAACAGTACTCTTGGTTGCAAACTTACAATTGTGGACCAATTCATGTCCCATTAGATGCATTGAGGATGCTAAAGGCTATGTATAGTTCACTTATGAATCATATATAATATTGCACTCTGCGTGGAGCATTTGGTAGGATATTAAACCGTCATATGAAAAATATGCATCAATATCCAATTGAAAGAACACAAAATTTCTTACGTAATAGCTAGGCAATCGTGTTCATTTCTCAAACGTGCCATTGGTAGATTCGTATACTTCCATGTTTTGCTTTCATTTTCGAACGTGTCGGTATACGTCCATCTCCTCAAATCAAGATTTTAGATCGTTTTTCTTTCATTTTCACTATATATCATAATCATAATAATATATACAAATGTGATACTCTATACCTTATAGCTAGAATATATATTACTGTACATATATGTATGTAATGCTAATACAAAAGTGACATGAGAATAACATTGATTGCTGCTGCGGATTATTCGAGTATATGTCTAGACAAATCACGGTCAAGATTAAGATTGAAGGGGATTTTTTATATTTATATACCAATTTTATGCATTATTACATATATACTTTTGAATTATGGTTATCCTATAACTATGTACATATATGTTGCCGTTAGGAATGTATATGGTTTATTATCTGACCAAAACTACACAAGTCGATATGGTCTTTATAAGCCAAATTATTACACTTTCAAATCCAAGTCATGAAAGATCCATTATATTTTGTTGTCACTTTAGGATAAAAGCAAAGAGCTATAAAGGCAAACCTAGACTGCCTTAAGAAACTTTCCAAGGGCCGATTTGATCACATCTATTTAATTTATCCATTCCCATTCGAAACGTCAGTTTTCTACCCTTAAAATAAAAACATCAATTTTCCAATTGTTCTTTCAAAAAAAAAAAAAATCAATTTTCCAATTGAACATGTACGTGCGAGCTTAAAATCTAATTATAATTTCTCATTTTGGGTCCCCAAAAGTGTGATGATTGTTCCTTTAAGTATTAGCTTCCGATTGTGTTGCACCTCTTTTGTGTGCGTGAGCTTAACTTAATTGGTAGGGCATTGCATAATTTATGCAGGGGTCGGGGTTCGAACCCCAGACACCCCATTTTTCCACATTTAAATGTGTGAGCTACAATCACTAGGCTATCAGACAAAAAAAGAAGAATTGTAAATGCAATAATTCCACAAATATTTTTTTGAACAAGTAATTCCACAAATATTAAAAGATTAGATGATATATTCAGTTTATCTTTTAGTCAAAAAATAGTAATACTAAGTTTATCTATTCTGTATATTAATATTTCAAAATATCAATTGATTAATGTTTATTTTAAATAATTAATAACACCAAGATATAATATTTGGTAGTTTTAAAATGATATCTTAAAAAAAAGTAGCTTTAAAATGATCCTATGTTTAAATAGAATATTTAATTTAGAACACTAAGATTGGTTCTTAGTGTGAAAATTGTACATTATCAACTAATCACAAACTAACATTTGTATGCCCTTTAAGTTGAATATGATTAAACTCAAATATTTTCAACAGTTCAACGTTTATGATCTACAATTTTAAAAAAGGAATATATATGTAAAATTCAGATGCTGTTCTAAAAAATCAGTTATAACTTGTAACAATTGATTCTTGAAAAATGATATTCATTGTAGTAAACAAATACAAATTAATTTCTATTGTTGAAAATGATATTCATCGTCATTTATCTTTTTTATATCGTCATTTTGTCCTTTTAATTTGTTTGAAGATGAATTTTCATGTATCAAATCTAAAATTCATATAAAAAATATGAATGAAGAGCCATAAATTTGAATACGAGTTCATATCAAAATAAAATCATAGATTTAAATATTGAAAATCTATATGCAAATTGATCAAACGAATGAAAATGATATGAAAAAGAAGAAGATAAAAGATGTTACTTGAGGCTAGGTTAAAGAAACAAGTGTAATTTTGCCTAGTTAAATTAAGAAAATATTGTCCCCGTGAGCTTAGCTCAGTTGGTAGGGACATTGCATAATTTATGCAGGGGCCGGGGTTCGAACCCCGGACACCCTACTTCTCCACATTTGATTGTGGAGCTCCAGCCACTAGGCTACTAGACAAAAAAAAATTAAGAAAATTCTAACATATTTTCTAAGAGCACTTATTAAGAAATCAAATCTATCTAGATTGTGGGATTAATTATGCAATCATGCGCAGAAGATATCCGATTCATAGGCAATTTTTTTTTTCACAGTATTTTAAAAACTAAGATAAATGTTAACGAATGTCCCCGTGGTACTATTTAAATACCTTAAAAAGTTGATGTCTTTTAACAAATGTATTTTCATGTGTAAGGACCTTCCCTACATGAGCTTTGTTAGTAAGACACTTAAATAAATTATACGGGGGCCCATTTTTTTGCAGATTTATACCAATTAGTATTATTGAAAACTTGTGCTCGCCCTCAAAAAAAATTATTGAAAACTTTGGCAATTTTGGAATTCCAAATCATTAGGATTTTGAATGGGAAATCAATATTCCCCTACTTTTTTTATTGAAGAATATTCCCCTACTTCTAAGCTCCAAAAAAATATATATTCCCCTATTTCTATTGCTTCTAGCTAGCTTGCTAGTTCCCTCAAAAAAAAAAAAAAACTAGCTTGCTAGTGAACTGACTATGCGAAGTAATTTAATTTCATACTCTCCCTAGTCTCCTTTATAAGCGAAAATGATTTTAAAAAACTAAACTAATTCATCCAAATCGATACCGAAGAAAATCAAACCTAAAAAAAGTATCCAATATAGATTATAAGCATTTTTTATTGAATAAATTTAAAAAGTGAATTTTATCTTGTAATAGAAATCGAAGTAGTAACAAAATGTTCTACAATGATTTTTTTTTTAATATTAACTATCAACATGGTTTAGAATTCCTACCCTAAAAAAAATGATTTAGACTTTAGAATTCCCATTCTATCTTTGTCAATAAAAGCCCCCATTCTATCAAACAAAAGTTTCCAAAAAGATTCTTTTATAACTAGTGCAAATGTGTATTAAGAAAAAAGCTAGTGCAATAATACGTGACGATTTTTTTTGAAAGAGTAGTATGTGACGATTTAAAATTGATTTGTATCAATTCATATTTATAACCACAATTCACTCCCTTCAAAAAAACAAAAAAAAAAACCACAATTCACTCAATATAATGACAAAATATGGAACGATTTTTTTTGTCAAGTAGTGTAAGGACTGTGGATCCGAACTCACGAGAGATAAAATATAGAATGAGATTGGTTAAACAAATGCATTAACTTTTTTTTCCTATTTAATAATTCATTTTTTTTTTATAAATCGGATAACATATACGCGCAGCTGAATAATTTTTCTTCTATCACCTAATTTACATTTCTATAGGAGAAAATATCGATATAGTGGATGAGTGTATGCTTAAAATCGTTGGAGGAAAAATGGATTGTACTAGTGATGGTTGAATCCAAAACGATCCCAAATTTGGGTCTTTAAAAGATTTATATTTAGATGGTGGTCTTAAGATTTGAATATAATATGTAGACACGCATAAAAGCAAATAATAGAAAAGGAAGAAAAAAAAGCTCCAAAACATAATTGAACATTTCTTTTAAGACTTCTATTTTTGAATTTGTAACTTTGAATAAAATTTGGAACATAAAGAATTTTTTAGATATTATCGAAACAATAAAAAGTTATTGCGAGTTACACCATAGACCAGCCAAATGTTCATCCAAATAAGTATCAACATTGAGTCATTATGCAGTTGAAACGTCCTTTTTTTTTCCAAATTTTTTTTTTTTGTTTTTTTCAAGTACGGATAATATAAAATATATTTTAAAATAAATTAAATGTAATTGAAGTATTATAAGATCATTTATCCTGTTGTAATTTCAATTTTTAAAACACATTTTATAGTATTCGTATTTTAAAAAAAAAGTAAGATCTTTGTTCCCTTCCCTTCTTAAACCTTCGATCCAAACACACCATTAGTTTTGGAATGCAGCGTCAGATTCACCTATGCAGGCTATGTTGCTAGTATATTTTGGTTTTCTTATATGTGGAAAAGTTTATTGTATTTTTACCGTTTAAAAATGTGAATTTTTTTTTAATATTTTTAATTTTATGTTTAAAAAAAAATTACTTTTATGGTTGCCTGAAATATATTTTTTGGTTCTGGTTATTTACTGTGAAAAATATAGAAGAAAAAATTGGGATTAATGAATATCGTGGAGGTATAAAACTAGATGGAGTTCCCTACTAACTTTCGTCACGGTGGGGGTTTCCTAGTAGATTTTTAGTTTGGGCCTTGAAAAACATTAACATTAGTCCAAAATACACTAACCATTAGTTTTTCGTACGACCTATTTTCTTTACGAAAATATTCTTTATTTGATTATTAAATATGAATCAAATTGTAAGGATTTTTGGATTCTGAAATCCAAATTGCAGTAAAACAAAGAAATGTGTCGTGATTGATATTAAAGGTCTTTGCTGGCAATCGTACGATCATCCCAAAAAACTGCAAAGTAATTTTCATGGATTGTATGAACAGACAACAATGACCATGATATCATAAAACTCCTAACCAAAAATGAAAAGAAAAAAAATGTAAGAATGAATGAAAAGTGAAGAAGGAATGAATATGCTAAAGCATAAAAGACTATTTATAGTCATAAAGAATTAAACATGTCATAGACTTTTCAAAGAAAAAGTTTACTCTGTCTAAACCGAGCAAAAACAACATTAAACACACCACAAACCGTTAAAACATTTGGTGTAATGTCACCATCCATAGTATGGATTGGTTTGGATCATATAAGATGAAAACCTCATGAACATTTTGGATTACATAATTCAAATTGTCCTAAATTGTATTTAACCTTGATCTTTGGAGGTTTTTCATGGTGAATAACACAGGAAAAAGTAAACGACACGATTCAACCACGTAAAACAACATAATAAAAGAAGTGATGATGAAATGGAAGGTCTTTTAAGAGGTTTTCTTGAAGTAGATCCTTCTAACCTCACCATCCTCCATTATCATCTTCCTCCTAACCTCACCACCTTATCAGACCTTCCACTGCGACCTTCCGCCACCGTCTCTTCCTCGATGCTAGAGTTGCACTTGCACACACTTTGTCAATATTTTATATCACACTTCATATCCCGATACTAAGATAATGGTTTTGTTGAAGAGATCCAAGCTGGTGAATTGCCAAACCACCATATCAGTCCTTTCCCAGCAAATCTCACATTTTAAGAAAAGCAAAATAAACATTTTTTTTTTGAAAACCCACCGGTTGGATTTTAAAGGTGCCCACCTTCTGCTAAATAATTTTGTGTGTTGTTGATTTGATTATTCAGTATAATAATGGTTTTATTCAATTGAAAGATGTTAGTTTTTTTGGTAATCAAGTCAAACTTGGTGGAGGGTTAAACTCTTCCTCCACTATAGATGTGTAAAATTTCAGATCTGAAGGTTGAAGAAATGGGAAAGAAAAACGAAAAAAAAAAATAGTGTACATAGACCGTGATAAAATCACTACACCTCTTTAATCTAACGGCTAAAACTTACTTTTTCATGGTGGAAAACAACTATCCATTTCCATGCTAAACCCCATCTCTCTCTACTATCACTTATCTTATACCAACATGCTCATCACAACATCCAGCAAGCTATTCATAGTTTTTTGTTGTATTTTATAGCAAATGAACCAAATACGTATATGCACAATGTCAGTACAATGTGCACCACATAAAAATCAGCAAGCGGATCCTCTCTATCTTTACACTCTACAGCAGCCTCTCAATCCTAAAAACAAACCATTAAATACATCCAATGGATGATAAAGAAAGCGAGTAAAATGTTGAAGCAACAATCTTCCAATCTTGAATATTAATTAAAACATAACAAATCTATAATGTGTCCAACAACAATCAAATCTATAATGTGTTTTTCCCATGAAATACACTGAGTTATAAGAACTCCTGGACTGTTCCTGTAATGTGTGCAGAAATCCATTACAAGAGATCATGTGCTCGACAAATTCTGCAATCTGCCGTTGATCATATCCTCTTAACCCCGGGTCCTTCACAACCCTTATTAAATCAGTCACAAGAACAGTGATTTAGACTTCTTATTCCTTCTAAAAAAATTAATGAATCCTAATATATAATAGGTTTTGTGGTACTGATAGGAAGAAACAAAACAATGCCTTCCAAAAGCGCACAACAATCCTGTAAGAGGCAAATAAGCTTCTTGTTTGATGCTTTGATTCGAGCAACCTAAACGATGCCTTCCCCAACCTATGGAACAAGGGTAATTTTCTTACTTCTTCCGTTATTTTCATGGCTTAATAGCTTTGATCCCTTAATTTATTTTTGGATTTCATTTTGGTCCCCTAACTTTAAACTGTCTTAATTTGGTCCCTTAAATTTTCTTCTGTTTACTATTTTGATCCTCTCTATTAGTTTTTAACCTTAAACGTCTAAGATGAACCAACTTTATAAGTAGTCTACTATAGACTTAATTAAATTTTTTAATTTTAACAGTTTGATCTTTAAAAAAAAATGAAGAAGGGATCTATTGTAACTTATAATGAACCACAACCACCTATTTTTCTTCATCATCTTCTTCCCCTACTAATCTTCTACATTTGCATCTTTATTATTCATCTTCATCTTAAACAAAAACCCAGAAAGATCCATTTCCACTCTATCAACTGACTATCTCTCTCTATGAACCTCTTTCTCTCGATCATAACCACACCCATCTCTCTCTCTCTCTCTCTCTTTAAAATTCATTCCTTCATCTTGCATACACGATATTCAATTGACACCAATCACAAATCTCTCTCTCTCTCTCCACCTTCTTCTTCTTGTTCCAGGTTCAGAGAGAGGACAAATCTTGAACTGATTTTGACTTAATTGTTGACTCCACCAATGACTTCTTCCAATTCCGATTTAGTCCGTACAATGTGCCCTTTCATCCGATCTCTTGAAACAACGCAATTCATCTCATGTTTCGTTTGAATTCAAAAATACATATTCCAATTGTTGGGTTTGATTCGAATCTGGTCCCTTTCATCTTAGCAATAATCAATTGTTCTTGCTGGGTTGTTTATAAGTAAATTACTTTGAACCTGGAGATTTTCTATTTGCTTTTTTTGGGGTTTGTGATTTCTTTGAGTTTTGCTTTATCCGGATTTTGTGTTGCTACCATATATTCCTTTTGAGAAGATGGTTCAGGGCCTGAAGAGTGGAAGAGGATGCAGGAGAGGAAAAGGGCCATGAAGAACAAGGCTGCAATTTTGTTCATATTTGTATTATTTTAGAGAAGGCAACAAGAAAGTGAAATATAAGAGATAGACAAAAATTAAAAAATAGGAATTGAAGTTATGAATTTATAGAGGAAAAGGAGGTATGAACCGTAAGTGTGGACCTTTAAAGGTTCTGAAAGATTTATTTATTGCAGCCAATAATCAAATTCTAAGAAGAAAGAGACATTGTTGTTAGATGATTTCTGGATTTAAGAAATTGGAGGTGTAGTGATAATATGAGATGATAATGATTTTGTTGTTGATAAATTTCTATGGACTTTTTTTTATGAGGGTTAAAGAAGGTGTTGTTGATGTGTTTAAGATTTTAGGATTTGATGTATTTTTTGGTTATGCATATTTGAAGTTCTGCATGGTATGATGAAGAGAGAGGGTAGCATTTGGGTGACATTGTGGTTGGTGACATTGTGACATTGGACAACCACAATGCCACAAGTGTCTTTCTTCTTTCTCTTTCATAATATTTTTTTTTTCTTTGTACACGTGTGACATTGTGGTTGGCCAATGTCACCAATGTCACCAACCACAATGTCATCCAAGTATTATCCGAAGAGAGAAGATGAAGAAAACTGTAAAAAAAAATCAAGTGTTGATGATTCACACTTAAATATCATAGACTGCAATCAAGTGGTTAAAATGATATCAAGAGTAATATACATTAAAAAAATTAATGGAGATGACCAAAATAGTAAACGGAAGAATATTTATTGGATAAAATTGAGACAGTTTAAAATTAGTGGACCAAAATGAAATCTAAAAATTGTATTAAGCCTTATTTTCATCTACGCAAAACAAGAGAGAAAGAGAAATAGGGGTAGTCGGGTACGTTTCGTAATTTCTATTTGCTCATTTTCCTTTCTGTGTATCTCAAGAGTTTATTGCCTTTTTCTATCATCCATTGGATGTATCTAATGGTTTATTTGTTAGATTGGGAGGCTGCTGTAGGGACATAAGATGGAGAGGATATGGATCCTAAAAATAATGTACAGTAGAAACTCTTTAAATTAATAAATTCTCTAAAATAATAAATTTGTCCGGTCCCGACTTAGGCCAATGTAAAAAATTGAAAAACTCGATAAAATAATAAGATAATAATTTTTCGAGAGATCCCTTTATAATTTTCGGTCGCAAGAAAATCATAAATTAATAATTCATATAAATTGAAAAAAATATATTACACTCGATTGAAATATGATTCAATAGTTTTCTGTTCTCCTTTAAAGTTCAAGTCTGTTTGGAGCTCATCTCTAACTTTTCTTATTGCATCTAATAGCTCAGGTGTTGTATTTTTGTATTGTATTTTTCCAATGCATATGAACACACTAGTTACTAATTTAGGTTGAGTCTCAAGGTTCGCTGCAACGTAATTCTAAGAGACATAGACTAATTTGCCTTTTTGTTTGGTATGTACTGTATAATTACTTAAAAACTTTTTAAATTAATAATTATTAATTTATCGATAAATTTCAAAAAAAATAACTTTCTAAATTAATAAATTTCTCCGACAAATTTAGATTATGTAACCTGAATTGAACTTTCACCCTACAAGTACAAAGCATGAGTTTTAACATATGTAATTTAATTGAATATAATAAACTTTTTATTGAATTAATAATTAATTTTGGCTTAAACTCCTTTCCAACGGCTACACCATTTAATTTGAATCAAGGAGGCAAAAGATACAGATTCATTTGTCGTTCAAAACCTAGCAACAACATAGTTTCCAATATCTTCATAATTTTCAACTAATTCAAGTAATCCCAACCAAAAACCCTAATTCAGTTTCACTCAATTCAACTAATTCTTTTGAATCTTTGTTTTTTTTCACCCAAATCGAAATTCCGAATTTGAAATTCATCATCCCCGAAAAATGGGAGATCCTCCTCGTGAAATCGATGATTACATCTTCAAACAACGCAAGCTTCATGAATCCCAAGAATCACAAAAATACCTTCGCGAACAAAACCTTTCTCTTCTCCTCCAATTGAACCAGAAAGACCAACTCCTTCAACGCCACAAGGTTTCGGTTTCGATCCTCTCTCTCTCTCTCTTTTTTATTATGATAATTATCGTTTTTTTTATAGTTGAAGAAGTTTTTGACTTAATTTTGTTGTTTTGGATTAGTCTGAAGCGGATATGAATGCACGAGCATTGATGAAGTTTGATTTGGAGAATCAGAGACTTGCGTCTGCATGTCAGAAATTGTTGGATGAAGGGCAGAATTTGGAAAAGGAAATTGCGTTGTATGAACATGATAGGGAAGCGTTGATGGAATTTGGGAACGAAGCTGATGAACGTGAACGACAAGCTCAGTCACGTGTTTTGGAATTGGAAAGGAATTTGCTCTTGTTGATGGACGAATTGAAAAAATACAAGCATCAAAACAATTCAATGGTAACAAATATTTTCCCCCTGTTTTTGAAATGTTTTTTGAATATGATTCCACTGATTTTGATGATTTAAGACACTGGCACGACACTAACACGTAGAAGTAATAATTTGAGTAATAATATAGTGGATTAGTCCATACATAGCTTTGCTAGCTTTAAATAGGGCCCCCACAAGTGGACGGTGGGATTGGACACCTCATATTAGTTTGTCCTTGGGCAAGATTGTTTAATGTGTTGGTGTCTGACAATAACATGTGTGAACACCGTGTTACGCCTTCAATTTGAAGTGTCCATGCTATATATATTAGTAATTTGGAGCGGAGGGAAGGGTTTTGAAGAAAGGGTGGGGGGAACTAGTGTAGTCCATTACCTTTGTTTTGAAGGAATCAGAGTTATCGATGATTCAAATTTTATCGAATCAATACAGGAATCGAAATCAGTTTGGAAGGGAGGGTAAATCCCCAAGCTGGAGAATTGGAAAAAACCAATGGAAAATCACCGCCCAAATAAACGCTAATGATCTGAGTTAGTTGGTGCATTATGCTGCAATGCTTCTTACGGGGATATCAAGGGTTTCAGTGTAACCATAAAGACTCAGTTTTTTGATGTTTTGGCAATTAAGAGAATAGAAGTCATTTGATGTGGATTGGTTGAAATTCATTATCTAATGTGAATGTAAACTAGAAAATGTAAGAGGAGTATTTTGGAACTTAAGTCACTTACCCATAGGTTACTATTTTGAAATTTCATTATCTGATGTGGAGTATTTTAGAACTTAATTCACTCACCATAGGTTAAGAGTGGCTGAAACTTTTCTGCTTCAATTGACATTAAATTAAAGATGTTTCATCGCTGTGATTATACTCTTTTTTGTTTCCAGTGGTAACACAACAAGAAATTGTGTGATTACTCATTGGATATCATCAATATTATGATTATGCATCGTGATACTTGTACTAACTCAAGAACTATGGATTGACATTTTTGTCAGCCGTTAAATTGACAATTTGAAGTACTGTGTTAATGAAGTTCTATTACTGATATTTAGTAGTAATACTAATAAGTAATGTTCTTTGTCAGAGTTTCAGTATGTTTTTTACTTTCCCTTTACTTATTGATATGGTAACAGCTTTTGTAAATTACTGTTCCTTTTGGTTGTCAATGTTGACCCCAGATATTTGCTTTTCCCATGAAGGTTGGTTCTTCTTCTACATGCACAGTTGGGGAAAAGAATTTACTTGACTCTCTTTTGGCAACACTTACTAACAAAGATGATGATTTAGCATATGCATTTCTGGAATCAAATATTGAAAATGAGTCATGTAAAAGGCTGCTGAGTAGGTGGAACTGGTGAGCCTGCAACCTCATTCTCCATTTTTCATCTTGCCATTAATCTTTAGTGATTATTCTCATTGTCATATTTCACATTTCAATTTCAGTTTTTGTAAATTCACTTTTACAAGCCTAATTTTCAATTACAAATTTGTAGCTTAGAGCCATCGGTTCATAGAATTTTGTCTTTAGTTGCCAAAATCAAGTCGCTTGAGAAAGATAAGGAGCATCTAAGAATTAACCTTCACAAAGCTGAGGAGGAGGTGAAGTTTTGATCGATCCCTAATTTTTTTGAACGATTTCATTTCTTTTGATGGTTTGATTGTTGATCCCTTATCTAACTTAGCATGGTATGTGCAGGTCAAATTACTGTTTGATGAAAACAGTATATTGGACAAGGCGAACAAAAGGATATCGAAGAAATGCAAGGAAAGGAACGACCCCAGTTCAGGCGAGAAACATACCAGCAGCCCGTCTTCCAAGGCGAGTTAGATTTTTTTAATTTTTTTTTACAAGAATGCGAGTTAGATTTTTAAATTCGAAAGATAAATGCTATGCACTCGAATATGTGTGGGCCAGGGTAGCTTCGCAAATTCCAATTTATTTTACTATTTCCTTTCTTGCCGATTATATAAGCCATCTGGGTTGCCTAATAGTTATCATAAGTATCTTCTGTTGGTGCCACCATATCTCATTGACTCATTCTATTTGAATTTGCAGTCAAACAAGAGAAAGTCTAGTCCCAAAACAAGTAGCCCAGTGGAGCAGAAGGAAAGGAACCACCCCAACTCCGGCGAGAAACAAACCAGCAGCCGATCGGCCAAGGTAAGTTAGATTTTTAAACTCAAGAAAAAATTTGATGTACTCATGCAGAATATGCGCATTCCAGGGTTACAATTCAAGTTGCAATTCATTTTATCTCATTTCCTTTCTGATGATGATATTTACTTATATAAGTTGCCTGATGGTTATAATATATGTATATTTTGTGACCGCTATCTCATATATATTTGACTTTTGCAGTCAAACAAGAGAACGTCTAGTCCAAGAACAAGTAGCTCAGTGGAGAGGAAGATTGATTTTGACGATCAAGATTCAGCAAGACAACCATTATCACCCTTACGATATAACTCCACAGACTGTAGAATACGTAAGCAATAATTTGAGGCTAATGTACAATATAATATGAGTTTGATCAGTTCTTCATTACAGTGTTTCCAATTAACTCATGTGTTGATTAATCATAGGTTAACATGTCTGTTGCTCCTAAGAATCTATACTGATAGTGCTTTTATGGAATAGAAGTAGTCCTACAAATAACATCTATGTTATTGCAGAAAATCGTAATTTAGTTATGGTTTGTTTTGAACAAGAAAATGAGTTTTTACATTTCAATGATGGCACTTGTCATTTTTTTTTTTTACTTTAATTGGAATTCTTCACCAGCATAGTTTGAGATTAATCTTCACTGCACATCTTTTACTAGCATAACAGCTTAATTATTTGCACTTACTGAACAAGTGATTATTTTTGAAGTGATTATTAAATAAGCACATAAATGTATAAACAATTTATATAACGATGAGAAAGCGTGCCTGTACTGTTTCCAATATAAGTGCATATTACGGTTCTTTTTAACAGTAAAATTGCAAATTGTTTTTACAAAGCTGTTAAATAAGCTGAAAACTAATAGTAGAATTTTTTTTTCTTGGGGAATTGTGAAAATGCAACTAACAAGCTAAGTCGTTACACTTTTTCTACACGTCACTAAATAAATTGTAAAGAAATTGTCCGCTTAGTTGGTAGCTGCAAGAACAACTAGGACCAGAGTTCAAATCTCGGACTCCCCATTTCATTAAATGTGTGAGCACTCGTCATTAGACTACTAAGACATTGTAAAAAAAACTTCAAAACGAATTATTTAAAAATGACAATAGTGTTATTTGACTAAAACCGGACAATTTTGTGATTAAAAACCAAGTGATTATCGAACCACATGTAAATGATTAATTATATTCGGTTATCAGGTGACTCACTAATCATTCTTGTAATGTTATTAACCACAAATTTGAAGTTGATTAACATGAATTTTTAGGTGTACAGATCTATATACGACTTTTATTTATTTAAAATTAATGTGTAGTTTTTTTTTTATGCAAGCAAATTTAAGGTGTTTCGTTTACCATAACATTAGCAATACAAGGAGGAATTACATAAGTATTGCGAGAAGCATGAGATAATGTTGCTTGTGGAAGAGCATGAGTGTTACCATTTGTTTGGTGACTAGTAAAAACAACTACAAAGTTGTTATAATGATCAAATAAGGTTCTACAATTTTGGACAATCATACCATGCTAAGAGAGATTAAACTTACTGTTGCGGACATTGTCTACAACCATTTTACAATCCAACTCAAAAATCACATTTTGGTATCCTAAAGAAAAAATCCATTAAATGCCTTGGTACAAACCCCAAGCTTCACCCTCCACTCTTGTCATCACAAATTCACAATATTTTGTCATAGGCTAATAACAACAATGAATGTGTCTTCCTCATTATGAAGAGATGGTCCTATGCATTCCTTTTTTTCTTGTTGCAAAAAAATGTCTCATCAATTCTTCACTTAACATAATTTGTCGGAAGAGGTTGTGAAATCAAAATTATTGTATATCCCACTGCTTTACTTTACGTGGGTTCCATTTTAGAAAGTGAAAGTGAATGGTTAGATTATTACCAAGTATTTTTGTGATGTTAACCTGTTTTTAATTGTTTTTGAAAGAAATAAAATAGATATTGAAACACGGTGTCGTTTTTCCACCCTTATCCATTTGGCCACAGCATAGCAATTGAGAAGAGAGTAACTAACGAACCCAAACTGAGATGCTCTGAACCTAATGGCGCTACTACGCACTCCTATTCCACACCCAACTCAGTTATCCTCCACAAAACACCACGCCATAATAACCAATTATTTCGACTTAGAGAAGAAGAAGAAGAAGCATTATTCTCTCAATCCTTCGTTTCACTGTTTATCCATTACTCATACCCCAACCCTTATTATCACAACCAAACAACACTCTTCTTATTCTACTTCCCAACAACAACAAACCCAAGAGTTCTCTACTACCAGGTTACTTGCTCAGAATGTTCCATGGTCAAGTACCACCGAAGATATTCGTTCCTTGTTTGAAAAATATGGAAAAGTCCTCGATGTTGAGGTTTTTTTTCTTCTACTCTGTCTTATTATGTTCAATTCATTTCAGGCTTCTTCTATTTATCTATCTCACAATGTTTTTTTTTTTTTTTTTTTGGGTTTAAGCTTTCAATGTATAATAAGAACAGAAACAGAGGTTTAGCGTTTGTGGAAATGGGTTCTTCTGAAGAAGCCTCTGCAGCACTCGATAGTCTCCAATCCTATGTATGTCAGCCCAATATTAATGTTTATTTTATAGATAGTGTTTTATAGCAATTTACAACATTGTTGATTGTTTTTCATATAATTTTCTGTTTCAAACTCTGTTAGATATAGAGTTATAGAGAGATTTCATAGAATTGGTTTTAAGGTAGTTAGAAGATAGTTATGATTAGGTTTAAGATAGAGTAGGATACATACACCTTCATATAGTGATTCAAGTAACTAAGTTACCTATCTATTTATATTGCCTTAAACCAATTCTAACAAATCTCTAACTAGTAACTATATCTAACAAACTATCTTTCACACCCATTAGGGGATAGGATAACACAGACTGTCAATCATGTAGCATTTTGATTTTTATGTGTCTTCTGTTGTGGAATTTACTTGGCATCTACAGGAAGGGACCTTAACTTGATGTGTTTATTTGTTTATTCTTTGAATGTTGCGTAGGAGTTTGACGGCCGCGTAATAAATATCAAATATGCTAAGCCTAAAAAGGAGAAAATACCGCCACAAGTGGAACGGAAGCCAATAACATATAACTTGTTTGTCGCAAACATTTCTTATGAAGTAAGGTCTAAAGACCTCAAGGAGTTGTTTGATTCGGGAACTGGTAAAGTTGTTTCTGCAGAGGTTATCTTTCACGAGAATCCTAGACGGCCATCTGGTTATGGATTTGTCTCCTTCAAGTCGAAGAAAGAAGCTGATGAAGCTCTTGCCGAGTTTCAAGGAAAGGTAACTCATTGCTTCTTTCACCAATTTATTAATTTGAATTTGGATTCATGGGTATGTGTAATGTCGTTCTCACAAATTTTAACCACAATTTCTTGGAGTTACGGAAAAAAATAATTATTTAGTTGCTAGTGTGACATTGGAAAATTTGATATTTCTGCAGAATTTTATGGGAAGGCCACTAAGGGTGGCACCTAGTAAGCGGTTTGTTCAACTGGCGGAGGAGAGTGCAGGGTCTGAAGATACATCTTCTGAGTTGAGCGTCAATGAGGAAGAAGCCGACAAAACTGATTGATATTATTGATGTTGTATGCCCTTGCTTCAAACATTTTGATTGTTTTCTCATTCTAACCAATAATTCAAAGTTTTTTATTGGTTAAATGATGTGTTTTTACAGGTAGTTTGTCTTTTTGTGAACTTGAGGCTGAACAGATAAAAGAAATTGATAGTTGTAAGCACAAGCATCTCTGTGATTCAAAATTGAATAGTCTTTGTTAATGAAGTAACAACATCTCCTTGAAATCAAGATATCTTCATTGCATAATTTCAAATAGTTAGCATGGTACTGTATCCTAAGAAAGCCATAAACATATCAATATTAGTGATGGTTGCATCTTCGTTGATTACTTCATAATGACATGTGTATGCAGCCTATCTGATAATTTCATCTTTATCTGTACTATATGGGGGATTAAGAATAGGAGAAATCCTAGGTGTTGTTCCATATATTGTTTGTGTTGTACAACAATTATAACATGCCACGTAGAATAATCTTGTCAACTAAATTTAAATGGCACTGTTTATATATTTGAATTCACCGCTGGTCTGTTGAATTGTGATATCAGAATATTAAAAACAACACCTAAAGATCCGCAATTAAGTTATGTCCTTAAGAATACTGGTTCAATTTGCATCAGAAGATAACAGAACAAAACTGTTCAAAGAGGATAAGAAACAAAAGCTTGAACATAGTATGTATGTGATAAACATTTCTATTAAGTGCCTCTCAATGGCTTGTTTTGTTGCCTTGTCTTTCAAAGTCGCTCTAGGTCCTTTTTTTCTTTTCTGTATTGTGTTTTGGCTGTGAAAGATAGTAGTTGCCTTAAGAAAAAAGACCTGTCTTACGCCATTTCCTAATCTACGCTGAGACGTGAACTTTATCAGATTAGCCCGAATGCGTGCTTGTTTGTTCATAGACCCAAGTCACTGAAGTTACATTCTTGCAGACTGAGTTCACTGTGTATGTTATATATTATCAACAAAAGTGAAACACTGCCAATGCATGAAAATCTCTACTGCAGTGATCAGTAACATTAATGTTCTCTTTTTAGGTTTATAGTAGTCGAAGTAGCATCGTGGTACAAAGTTTTTTTTTTTGTTTTGTTGCTGTTATTAAATTGTTTTAAATGCATGCTTGGAAGTATGATATACATTTTATAATGATTACTTTGTAAATTTGGTTATCTTTTGAGATTTACCTGGCGATTTTGAACATGATCAACTCTAAAATGAAACACATTAAATGTTTGTGTTAATAGAAAGAGATGAGATGAAATAAAAGTTTCTATTGTTTAATTGATTGGAAGAAGGAATAGATTCCATTCCTTTCTATTTGCTCCTTTTTTCTCTATCATATTTTTGGAGAATGGGATAAATCAATTTCCCCATCTATTTCAAACAATGGAAATGGTAAAAAAAAAAATCGAATGAATTTAGATTAAAGGGATACATTTCCATGCAAGGTTCAGTCTCTTTTATGCTTAACTATTGAATTAGGTTGGTTGTTTAATTTGCTAAGCAATTGGTGAGTATTACGGTCTTAAAGTTAAACCCAAGTAATCAGTGATTCAACGGTGGATATATCAAGTTAATTTTATTCAATTTAAAGCAATGTCTAATCTCGTCACTATTAGCTTGACAATCAAAGTCACAACCACCTATGTGATCACCAGCCAAATCTTTTTCTTTATGCATTCTCAGTAGACCTTACATTTATTTTAAGTCCTATAGAGCACGTTAGCTAACACAGGACCCCTGACATGACCTTGGATGCCATTAAAAGATATGTAATTCAGTCTAACTAATAAGAGATAAACGACTAAGAACCAAAGTTGCATGATCAATCTAGCTGCTCCAAAAAGGGTATTTTAATCATTCAATGTGCTAAAGCATTATAGAAATCATGACATTTTAAATAACATAGTTTATTTCCCTACCACTTTTTCTTGTCAAAAGGGTTTTTCGGGACAATTCAAAACTTTTTTAGGTGGCAGTGGCTCTTGACAACATATCACAATGAACGAAAATGATACCACATCTTCCTAAAACAATGTCCAGAATGCATGAGTATGTTTTCTCTTGGAATGTCTTTATATAGTACGTTTTCAGCAAATATATAACTCCAAACTCATTTGAATTTTCAACATGGTCTAATAAGTACGAATATTACTTTACTTGAACTTACAAATTCAAACAGAAGATGATTAGGTGAAGAACAAAAACCGCAGTATCCAACTAACACAGTGATGATGAAGCTATTTACCTTAACATGATATCCGTTTTTGCCCTGATTGTAAAGTAAAAGTTTATTTTTGACCAAAAAATAAATATTTACATGCGCAATAAACTGTGTGGTATACGGGTATTGATTTAGGATGATAACTACGCAATGATGTCACTTGTTGATGATTGAAACTTTATAACTAATAATTATTCCTTTTAAACATGCAAATATATAGCGCGTTAGGAGTAGTTACGTTGCTGCGTGTACTAGAGTGATGAGTAGGTTCTAAGCAAGAATTCATATTCAAACCATAATCATGCTTACGTAATTAGGCACCCACATTATGGGACCATCGTCCAATGTAAGAGTTCCTTCGAGACATCAACACATACACTTCCCTACGAATATAGGTACGAAAACAGTGAAGGGTGAATTAGCAAGCTGACAACAGATTGCAAATTAGTGGTTGCATTCAAACGCTTGATGTAATATCCTCATGTTTTTACTTTTTATTTTTATTTTTATTGTTTTGATTTTTGTGTCAATATTTATTCTCTCCGTCCCTTAATATTTGACACAGTTGACCTTATTATGCATATTAATGCATAATTTTGAGTTTAAATATCTTGAATAATATATTAGAAAAAATTATGAAAATTTGATATTTTGAAAATATTCATCGACACAAATCCAATGATATCTTATATGATATTATTTATTTTTGTATATTAGTAGAAAAATATGGTCAAATTAAGTTAGGTCAAAATTACACATTTTCAAATGGTCATCTATTGCAGGACGGAGGGAGTAATTTTTTTGTAAATTTATGGTTATCTCAAAAGTTGTCATACAAATAGTTGTTTAAATAACACATCTCTATAAAAAAAAATGCTGTCAACTTGTGAAAGAAGGCACAACTCCACTTTGATCATATAAACTTATAAACTAGCAATTTGTCCTTGTCAAAAACTGCTTAGGAGTTGAAATTTCTTATAATGGATTCCTTAAACAATGTTCTTATGACATTTGTTGGCATAATCCATATAAAATTGATTCAACTAAATCGAGTAAAGTGAAAAAATTATAAATTGTTAATTTAACAAATTCATGATTTATTACCATACTTATAATATTGGGTCACACAACTCCGCTTCCCTATGATATACTAATCACTTAATGAAAATACTTTATTACACTATAATAGCGAGGTACTCACTTTACAACTGCCTATTTAGTTCAATATTGGGTCTTGTAATTAAAAAAAAAAGATTTGAATATTAGGCAAGCAAAGGACATAGGGCCTAGGGGTACCCTTCACTTTTCTTCATTAGCAATCCATCGTAACATGCCATCTTGGACTATTATAGGTGAATTTCTATTGGAAGGTTTTGTTAACAACATAATAATTGCAAACCGATAATTCCTCTCAACCACAATTTACATACTACCTCATAATGAAAGTTGGAAAGAACATAAAAAACCATTTTTTACGGCCATGTGTTGGAATACTAGAGTTGAAATTGTGGTTGAAAGAATAAACACCAAGTTCCTTATTGAATAGAACCGGTGTTGTGTCAATTGAATAAAAAAGTGGAAGTTTTACATTTAGACACGTTTGTATGAACGTAGTGACCATTCAGGAAAATACTTATGTCACATGCAAGCCATCGTCTGTCGGACTTTGGGTTTGAGCTAAATGATATTCCATCTTTTTTTTTTTAAGTGTCGTTTAATGTTTGATTTAATGTTTCTATTTAACTATTGTTTTGATCTTTTAAATGTATAATTTGTCAATTATAATCTTTCTCAATCACTCACACTTACTCTTTTTCAATAAAACTAATTAATGTTTTCTTAAAAAAAAACTAATTAATGTCATGTATTTGAAAATTTCGAATTTGTTTTTTTCAAACAAAGTTTTTTTAAAAAAAACAAAATGTTGTTACCTATAAGGATATGTAAAAAGTAAAAATTCTATAAATATGGCTGTAACATTGTCAAAAAAGTTAAGTGCAAATTAGAAAAGCAATTTTAATGGAAAAAAAAATAAAAATCTCATTCAAAATAAGAAAAAGTGAAAGACTCATTAATCAATGTGAAATTGAATTTTTTTGTTTTTCTTAACAATTATTAAATAAACAGCTTGTTATGGTAGAGTGATATACGGTATGCAAGAAAAAAAAAGTTTGTTGGAGAAAGAGAATAACAATAATTTGTTATTGGACAAAGATAGAGAATCAAATTTATTGAAAAGAGAGTGTGGTTAAAAGAATTAGTAATTCATTGGTGGATTAAAATGAGAGTATAATCGGAAAAATCAAACAAAATATCCACTGCTTTAAATTGAATCATACTATTCAAAAACGACATATTGAGTATGTATTTTTATTAGCAGAGGATGTTAGTAATTAACTACTCCCTCGTTCTACCAAAAAAAAAAATTTGCTCCCTCATTTTTTTTTTAGGATAGTAACATTAAATTAAGAAAGTGAACTTTTTGGAGTTTTTTTTTCTTCCTGTTATACTCTTATTTTAATCCATCAATAAATTAATATCTTTTTTTCTTGGTAACAAACTTTAATTCATTCCCTCCCTAACAAACAAAAGTTTGTTTAACAGGAAAAAATAAAATAAAAAATAAACTTTAGCATATCCTCTTCTTGCTTGCAGTTATATATAAAGCAACTCCACTATGCCAACAATATCCTCATATCCTCCTTCCTTTAGAAAAAACATAGCCATCTGTTTTCCTTCCTTCCGTTCACTATCTCATAAAATGGCATTCTCTAATGCTTTGATTTTAGGCTTCTTTTTAACGATCAATATGGCACTGCCAACTCTTGCAACAATCCACACCGTTGGAGATAAATCAGGTTGGGCAATTGGTTCTGATTATAACAC
>Ga0315915_1000240_pt1 | contig 49959 bp, 30 predicted proteins | sample MpolbnodulesMG_FD_207738 | JGI IMG/M metagenome (GOLD analysis project Ga0315915, IMG submission 207738) | Medicago polymorpha root nodule microbial communities from Los Angeles, California, United States - branched nodules | ecosystem: Host-associated > Plants > Roots > Nodule | place: USA... | reverse complement strand
TCTATTTGGTTTAGCTTTTTCCACTACTAAATCTACGTCTTCCCTCCTTCAATTTGGTTTCTTCACTTTGTTTGCATATCTTTTCAAAAATCAATTCAAACTTCAACTATACAATAAGCTACAAAAACCTAGTTTATGCGATGAGGCTCAAATCAATTTTGATTTGTTGACTCATTTTATTTTGTGTTTGCCCTCATTTCCATCCTTTTATATTTTCCTCAATTTTGTATCGTTCCTAGCTTTTCTTCCTCTTGTACAACTTGTTTCAATCTCTCTTCTCTTGGTGCATTTTCTCTCATTTTCAGTAGTTACTTTTAACTCATAAGTTGTTTTTCAGAAATTTTATTTTTTGGCGTCAAGCTTGCAACAAGTTTCTTTTTGTGTCACAAAAATGAAAATAAAAACACACATATTAAAATCATTTTGTTAATTATACATTCAAAATCAATTTTGACTCAAAGTATCCAAACAATTTAAATTAACAAGAATCACTTTTGACTTACTGTATCCAAACATAAATCAATTTAGTTCAACTCACTTTTCATAAAAAACTATTCTATCAAAATAAATTCAATCATAATCAATTCTTGTCACCACATTATCAAACACATATTCAAATAAAAACAAGTTACGACCGAAGTAGAGAGATCAAAATTGGATTATTTATTGGTATAATTGTTAACTTTTCTGCAAATGTAAAATAATTCAAACAACTTAGAAGAATTGTTTAAGGGATATTAATCAATGATGTGATATTATGAGGCCATTTTGAAGTGGTTATGCAACTCAAATTGAGTTGTTATTGTTTGTGTTGCTGCTGCTGTTGTTGTTGTTGTTATTATTATTATTATTATTATTATTTCATTGAAAATACCTCTCACTAATAATTTTGTAAGATAAATTAAAAGTAATCTAAAAGCATGACATTTTTTTAATAGTATACGTAAATAATTAGATATATACTGATTTTCATTTTTGTCCTATCAAAATACTTGTGAATTTGCCCAAGTATCTTTTATTTTTATGCATTTGTTCAAAAGATGAAAGAAAGGAAAAGAGAAAAATCCAAAGGAATATATGAAATAAGAGATGAAAGACATTAGTAATGTTTAGGATGTTTCTTATATAAGTTTAAAGTATGTTGGAATTTCTAATTTCTTCAAAAAGTAATTGAAGGTTACAAATTTTATTTAATTATTAAAACAAAAAGTTATTTAATAAACAATAGATACATAATAAATAAATGTAATAGAGGTTCAACTCTACAATTATTTTCTATTTCTAGTATATATAATATCTATTATCACATGGATGCATGATTCCAAGAGTTACTTATTACAAGAAGAATCAGAGACAATTGATTCTTTTAAAAATATATTGGTGATGTTATGAATTTAGTTGGTTGGTGGTGTTTGTGTGATTGATATGCATGACTTCAAAATTCATATCTAATAAATGAGAATGATGAAAATACAAATATGTATGATTCATTAATATTTAAAAAAATTAGTTTAAAATTCACAATGTATTAGCAGTGTCATTGTTATTCATGTAGTTGGTTTTTGATTTACTGATATGCATGACTCCAAGAGACATATTTAATACATGAAAATAAGAAAAAACAATTGTGATTATTACAAAATATTCAAAATTTAAATAGATGGATAATTTAGAAAAGATTTTGCATGCTACCCAAATCGTTGCCGACAATAGTTTGCATTTAATACTACTGTGAAACAAATAAAATTGCTTGCGTGAAGATGATGCAATTGTGTTTGGTCTAGTTTGTTGTGACTGTGTGATATACAGTCAAGAGTCAAATGGTTTTTGTTCATGTTGAAATTGTTGTATTTTGATGTCGGCAACAACCAATGGATCTACGAACAGTCACCACAGAGAGTATACCTGCAATACAGAAAACTGTTGCATATGGTGATTGAAGGCTATTGTGTTGGAGTTATCTGATATAGTGCTAGTGCATGTATCACATATATATTACGGTGGTTTGTCAAAAACACAAATTTTAACAAAATGCAAAGAGACTATTGACCTTTTACGAAGAGTTTAAAGGGTCATGCACAATAATAGCATGTCTTATGTTCATTAATGTTGTGTTTACAAGGAATGATTTTACCATCCAAAAAGATCTTGCATGTAACTTGTTGTCCGCTTATCTTCTATTTATGTGTAACTGTAAATCATTATCTCATATGTTATTTTTAATCCGTCTCTAATTTGTTTGGTGAGCAGGGGCGAACTTACTGTATGGCTGAGTGTGGCTATAGCTGCACCAGATTATTACCCAATTTTTTCTCTTCATATACTAGATTTAAACAATGAATTATATACAATATATGTTGTATGTTTTTCATGTATTCTTACTCAGCCTAGTGGTAGAAGGTCCTTTAACTATCAGCGTGTCTTGGATTCAACATATGTGGCACATTGGTAAAAAGGACATGTCTTAGCCATTTTTGTTGTTGTGCTTAATGTGTTATAAGTTTACTTTGTTAATATATATAGTTTCTTTAATATTTTAGTCACACCAATAATAAAAGTTTATGTCTACCTCTGTTGGTGAGCCAACTAGATTTATTCCATATCATCGTCAAGTGATATCAAACATGTATATAGCTTATCTTAGGCGTGGTTGTGCATATAACTGATGTTGCACTATTATTGGAATTTTCAAAGTACAATTTATTTTTTTAAAGATTCAAAGTACAACTTGTGCTTTGAAGTTTTCCGTATATTATATATTAAGATAAACTTGCTTCTTAAAATTGTAGTTAACAAATAAGAACGTAGTCCAAATCAAAAGAAACATGTTAGAGATCAACCATTTTTCTGCGTATAAAGAAAAGGGACCAACAATATATATTTTTTTTTATTAAGTAGTTTAGTGGTTATAAATTCACTATTTTTCAGGTAAACAAGTGAGGTGTTTAAGATTCGAACTCCGACCCATATTATGCAATATCTATATCAAATGAAGTAAGTTAACGGAGACGGACCAACACTTTCTTTATAAGTTTTTTTTTTTGACACAAGTTTCTTTATAAGGTTTGAAATGGAAAATCAATTATATGTCATCGGAGTCAAATACATATTTTTAAAGTTAGATTAGATTTTGGTCTTATGAATATAGTGAAATTTATTTTTTGTACTCATAAAATTAGTGGCATACTTGTGTCCTTATAAAAATCTTGCAACATGTAATTTCAGACTTGCTAAATTCAAATTTGTTAACTATCATTAAACTTTTAAATTTTTGAATGATTTGTTGCAAACATGTATTTTTTTTATCTATCAGACATGTATTGTTTAAAATATTATAAAAAGTTTCTCTGCATAAAATGATATCAAAATTTGATTTATATGTACAAATTTTCATTACTTTAATCATGAACTTTTTGCGTTAAAAAAATAACATTTGATTCATTCCATTAAAAAGCTCTAATTTTTTTGTAAATAAACTTTTTATAATCTTCAAAAAATGCATGAAAATATCATTTAAAAATTAAAAGATAATTTTAAAAAAAATTACCTGACATTAAAGGACACGAACATGCCATTTTTTAGGAAAAAAAAGGAATTTGTTATATTTATAAATTGTGTAAATCAGATATGCTTGCATAGAATTGTGTGGGCTATGTTCGCCACAATGAGCGGACAATTGCATTCTTAATGTTGATTTTTTTTATTTTTAAAAATCAAAATGATATATTGAAACTGAGCCAACTTTCAGGTACAAGGTGTACCTCAGAAAGTGCTCACAAAATACAGTCAGAGTACAACAATAGTGAAAAAATTAGCCAATTGCTGCACATAACAAAGGATTTTGGCATTAGTTCTAAAAACTATAATGAAAAGATTCTTAATGTTGAATTTGAATTCATAATCTCTTGTTAAATTAGAAATGTAAAATACATATCTTTTGACATAGATTTTATCCTCTAGACGTAATCATATTCAAAACATTGAAATGTGCAAAGTTTCTCTCAATCAAAATTTGAATCAATGGAAGATCGGTCTCTTGCTCGATACTCGACTTTGGTAGTGTGTGAGATACATTTAATTATGATAAATTTTAAACATAGTTTAATAATTTTTTGGCTACAAAATACATTTTATTAATCCTTATGAATATCTTTAAAAAAAAATAATCCTTATAATTATGTTTAACATTACCAACAATTATTTGGTTCAAATGATTAAAGATATTGAACTTTTAACTATGTGGTTGAGAGTTTGATTCCTGAGCTTTATTTGAGATAAAAGAACTCATCTTATATGTCCGATAAGTTTTTCGACAGGATACCTGTTAAGCTTATACAATAGAATTGACTTTAATTATTTAAATTTTAAAAATTGGAAGAAGTAATTATAGAAAACAAAACGTGGGTAAAGCATATGATGCCAACGAAAGTATATGAGTTTGCCAGTTTCCTATGTTTGGCTGGATCTTAGCAGAAGCCAAAGTCGGTTTCCTAATATTAAGGTTTGTTTCAGAATCTCAAGCTGACACACTTCACTCTATCATTCTCACACATATATACCACCCATCTTTTCACTCTTTCTTCATATCCATCAAATTCCCTTCTTTTTTGTTTTGTTCTTTCAATAGATCAACAATTTCTCTCTTCTCAAATTCCTCTAGAGAATAATGGGCCACTCACGTTTTTTGGTGCTTCTTCTTGTTTCATCCATCCTTTTTCTCTCCTTTGGTTATGGTAAGTATAATGCCTTTCATGATTTAATTTGTGATTGTGTGTGCACTTGTGATTACGCTGCGAACCTTTATATTGTAAAAAATTGTGATTGATACAATTGAGATTACTGTTGAAAAGCCGTTATGAAAATAAATTCCAAAATCTTTCGTATTGTCGTCATAATTGTGATTGCAGACCGCAATTTAAAACCATGAGTAGCTCACTTCATATCTTTATATTAATTGTTTTGTTTTGTATTATTCTAACCTTTGTAGTAATTTGTTGTTTATGATTGGTGGGATAATCCTATTTGTTGTTTATGATCTATCTAAGATGATTTTTTTCTAGATCCCTTTGAGTACATTTTGTACTCTTGTTAATAAAAAATTTGTTTAACAAAAAAAATTTGGTTTGATTTTGATTTTGTTCCTTAATTTTAAGGATTTGGGAGAGTGGCAATGATGGAGACAATTGAAGATGGAGATGATTCTATTAAAGGACTCATGGTAAGTTAATTAGTTATTTCACTTTTCACCCACGAAGTACTTTTTTTGGTTTTCATTTCCTAGTTTTTTTTTAGACTTCATTTTCTATAGTTGATCGAATATTTGCGTCAGAAAGCTTTCTTTGCTTCTCGTCGGAATTTCAGATTATCATGTTCTTTTTTTCAATATTTGTGTCGGAAAGCTTTCTTTGCATCCCGACCGAATTTCAGATTATCATTATTTTTTCCTAGTGTAGTTTGTTTTGGGTTTGATAATGAAAATTAACAAAACATTTGTGTATTTTTAGGAACATGATAGGAAAATGCGGGAAGTGTATGAAATTATGGATTATTCACTGCCAGAGCCAAATACCAATCCAAAGAGTGGCTATACTTTATCCCCTCCTACACCAAGTGTAACTTCTCCACCACCAAGGGCTTAAATGTAACAACAAAATAAAATTAGAATTCAAAATAAGTGTGGTACTTATTGGGAAGTCTAGTGAGTAACAACAAATTAATGATCATATTTCTATGATACTTTGACAACATGTCTTAGCCTAAAGTTTTAAGATTTTAGGTGTTTGGGATATTTGGATAATTTAGTTGGGTGCCTAGTCACATTCAGGTTGACTCAAGATCCATAGAATTAGGATCATATTAATTTATTGCTGCTAGTTTATTTATTTCAGTTTGTCTTATGCTTTCAAAAATGTAATGATAAATCAATAACAATAAATGTGTTGTTTGTTCTTTTTGCACATACAATACTTTACATCACTGGCGTATGCACAGACACGGATATCGGATACGAAATGATGTAATTACTACATATAATTCAAAGATGATTACAAATGAAAGTGATCAGATGTAATTACAAGTTGCTTGTGTTAGTGTTCGATACTGATATGTGTTGAATATCAAAGATGTCTTTATTTGAAGTATTGATGCTACAAAAATTTGTGGCTTCAATTCACAAAATTAAATTTTAATTTTAGTATTATTTAGATGCATTGTAGTACATCCAAACACAGCCTGTTTTCAGTACAGGGTTACTAATAAGGCAACACAGAATATTTGAAGGTTTAATTTAAGTTAAAATTGAGTTTGAAGTAGTAATTAAATTGATCTATAACTAGGTCAACTGATTTATAGGAGTACACATAACTTAATTTATTCTAATTGAAGACTTTTTTCCACATTTATTTGAATTAAAATGATCATCAATCAAATATCTGGATTTTATTAAAATCGACCATATTTAGTTGTGTCTAACGAGGAAGGTTCTGAATGCAGCTTCCTTAATCCTTAATGTGCATATACAATATTAACTATTAAGGGCACATGCATGCATCCCTTTCTTCCACGAATTATCTGAATACTACTATAGATTTACATAAATTAATAGTTGACTTACAAGATAGATTGCCTCTATCTATGCATGATTTGCCAAGTTTTAAGTCTACAAAAGGGTTGACAAGATTGTCTCACGTGCAATATGGGGTATGAGAATTTGTGGTTCAGTTTAGGTTGACTTCAATGTAAAAAATTTGTTTTTTCTATGTTTACGTGTTTGTTTGTTTGCGAATCAGAGTTCGATAGAAATCACGACAAAAACCACTTTGGCGAAGAAGCTAATATTAAAGCTTATGAAAATCACGGCAAAAACACATCAGAAAGCGTACAATGTGCTTTTCTATGTTGTAAATGGAAAATCAAACACACTTTTAGTTATATGGGAAAAGTTTCAATCGATGGAAATCTCAAATGATTTTGAATGGAAAAATTTCTTCAATAATTTAAGCATGGTTGATTATCGAACTATTAGATGTCTACGAGATTGGGCCAAAAGCTATATAGGTCCAACAATTGAACTTGATCTAAGTTGATTTAAGAATTAGAAGAGTTTCATTTTGAGTTTTATTTTTTGAGTATTTCTTTCTTCACCCTCCTGTTTGGATTCTAGCTTTGACATTTTTGGATTATAAAATCTGAAATCATTTAGAAATAAATGGTAATAAATCATAATCTAGTTTTGCAACAACAACACAAATTCAACACTATAATTGCAACATCATAATTAAACATAAACAAGATCATGGATGAACCAAACTAATTTTTTCACTAGATTCATCCATGCACGCTCTAGTTTCTTCGCATGTCTTGGGTCGAATCAAAATTTACAGAATAACACTAAAATATCTCACAAAGGTCGTGTCTACCTTGAGGGGTCCATTTGAAATATACCACCCAAATACAAAGAACTTGATTCTTACGTCGTTGTCATTCTAAAGTTTCATTTGGATGAATCGAACGATTCAATCTCAGTCAATCCATGAACGAAGATCCATAAACGGGACACTTCATCTAGGAGTATATATTAAGGCACTAGTTCAAATCACAGTGTCACTTCTCTATAATTAATGTGTGTAGTGTAAGTTTTATCACTAAACTCATTAATAAAAACTACATGTAAATGTTCCATAAGTCCTAGCTTAACTGACAAAAATGCCAAAATTGTTAGGCCGGACATCATAACCAGGGTTTAAACCCCGGTACCTCCACTTTCTGTGTGTGAGTTTATGGTGGCTTTGCCATCTCGTCTATCTACCAAAAAAAAACACTACATGTAAATATATGTTTTTTTTTAAAAAAAAATTGAAGAAGAAATTACTTTTAATAACATCAACGCTATGATCATTTTATAATAATCTCCGAGTATTTGAACCTTTGAAGTTATAAAGTCAAGTTTTTGTCTTTAGGCGGACTTCCTATAAATAAATTATATATGTGAAAATATAAAAATAAAAAAAAAAGATTATATTATACTAAGAGACAAATGTAGTACAAATGTTTTGAGAAAATTATATTATATTAAGTTGCAAGTGGAAATATGACTTAGACATATTGTAGGCACAACTTCTAGGAAACTACTGAAAAATTGGTGTGACCATTAATTTTCTTAGGAAAAAGCCTTAGACATTAAAAAAACATGTTTAAGACAAAATCAAAGCAGAAACAGACAAGAAAAAAGCAGGCCTACATGACCTTTACCATAGCACAACTAAACAAACACTCCATATATGCTGGGAATTTAGAAAACAAGATATTTTTTTTAACCATAGTACTTTTAATATATATAATGTGCCACCTTTTTCTTTTTTTTAAGGAAAAAAATAATATTTCGATCTTCATATATGCCACTTTTTTCTTGACAATATTCACAATAAAAAAAAAAAATTCTATCTTCATACACTAAAATAACATCCTAACAAAATTTGAACCTTGCACAAGGGTGATAGAATTCTAAATATCCATCTATTTTTTGAATTTTGAGTATACTTGTAAACATTGTTTTTCGCCAACTTGTTTATCTTATTGATGCAATGGAGTTGCAACGAGTTATGTGTATTTTGGGATTGAAGGAAGGTTTAGAAGTTGATAGTTATCAAGAATTTTGATGAAAATCATGATGAAAGAATTGACTTCATCGAATTTGTAAAGATTATGGAAAACATATAGTGCTTATATTTTAGGAAAAGATTGAACATCAACAAAATATTCCTCGAAAAGGAAACAAAGTTTTATTTTATGAATTAAGATTATACTAATGATCATTTTACAACCGTTTCACGAAAATTTAATCTTTGTACCGTGATTAGAAACTACACTCTTATCATTGGAGGATAAAATGTTGTCCCCTCACTATCGTAACCGGTAACTTTGATAGGGAAGAAGAAATGCAAAACTAAATGAAATAAAGAACTTGGTTACATGAAGGATGGAAGTAGAACAAAGGTGTTACAATGTATTTATGGAGACAATCAGAATAAAGAGTTTCACAAACAATGCATAACCAATGCACTCAATAATTTTCAAATTTGCAAGTTGGTCCCCATATTTTTCAAAATTTCAAATTGTCTGCTTTAAAATTTTAAAAAACTAGAAATTGAATATTGACCCCTCAAAATTTACAAATTAGCCCCTCAAAATTTTCAAAAAAATCAAAAAGGTCCCAATTTTTCTATTTACAAATTTGACCAAAAAAATTTAAATTTTTAAAAGTAGCCAAAAAAATGTTAACAATAATTTTTTTATTACTCTATCAAAACAAAACTATTTATAATTTATAATGAAGACAATATAAATAAATTATTTGATTTGTCTAGAATTCTAAATTGAGAAAAATTACTTTTGTCTTTTAAAAAATAAATTGACACAATTTACAATAAATAAATTTTTATTTTTTTGTATACTATCGTATACACCCTTAGGACACATTATCATTTCTATTTTTTTTTTCTAGGTCCAAAGATCGCAATTCATTCATTCAACAAAAACAGAATGACACTACCAAAAAAAAAAACAGAATGCCACATATAATACAAAAAAGTGTAGATAACTACCTACTACGGGGGAAAATACAACTATAATCTCCTGAATTGATTCTGGCTTATATATAATTCTACCAAAAATTTTGGCTATCCTAGAAACAGAAACAAAGACTACATTCAAGCATGGAAGCTTAAAAAATTGTCAATACTAGGAAGTTTAAGTACTATGATTTATTTATTTTTATATACTTAAATTGAGTCATCGTTAGAAAGAGGTTAAATTTATATAAACAAATGATAAACATAAATTTCTTATGCAAAATTTGTTGAAAGATGCAAAGGGTGAGACTTAAGATGCAAGAAAACAAAACCGTTCACATGGACTTGTAAAATGGTGACACACGTTATTCATGTCTTCGCAAATTCTTTCCTACCTTTTCAAATAAGTAAACTCACTAGCACCCACATTCCAACTCAAAACTCGTAGTTGCGTATATGAGTTTTAGATCGTAAAAAAAATTAAATAAACACACCCACTCCATATAAGATGTGGATAGATATTAATCAATAGTCAGAATTTTTTGAAGTTATCTTAATATAATTATACATAATAGTTTTTTTTTTCCGATCTTGAATATAAGCAAAACTAATTATAATAAATTGATATATTTGAATAAAAATTTAAACCAAATGCATCAACTTTATTTGATTTTTTTTTTTATTTTTTATAATTGATACCATAGTATAAGAAACTTAAATGAAATGACACGAGTCTCTGCTAGTTTAATCAAGGTCCTAAGATCAAATTCAGTCATGAGCGTGCAACAACGTTAAAACTTTTAGGAAAAATTTACCGTCCATTTGGGTCCCACAAAACTCGAGAGATTTGTCTCCACAGTTGCACGTGCGGTGGAGACACAATTTAAAAAAAAAATAGTATAAGAGAGGTAGTAGAGTAAGTGGAAATATGACATTGATCCCAAATTTCAGACACAGTTTCTAGGAAACTACTGAAAAATATCTGTCCAATTTTCAAATACCACAAATCCTACCCAAAAAATCACAAATATAATAATATATTGAAGACAGAATCAAAGCAGAAACAGACAAGAAAAAGGCAGGCCAACATTACATGACCATGACCATAGAACAATTAAATAGACACTCCATTTATGCTGGAATTTAGAAAACAAGAAATTTCCTTTGATATTGTCAAGAAATAACCAACCATACCTTTTTTAATATAAACATCATTTTCTTTGCACCGTCTTTATAAAAATGAACTTGTCATGCACCTTCCTATACAATTCAAAATTGTCCTATTTTTTCAATTATATAACAAGCCTTTCATGGTTCATTCATCCACACTTTCAAATCACAAATAACATATTTTCCATCTTCTTAGACTAAAATAACAACTTAACAAAATTTGAACCTTGCACAAAGGGTCATAGAATTCTACATATTCAACTATTTTTTTGAATTTTGAGTATATCTACCAAAATGGTTTTTCGCCAACTTGTTTATCTTATTGCTGAGGAGAACACATTACAGAATGATGAAAGCAACTCAACTTTGTTTGGTTTGATAGATTTTTTCATGTATTCAACGTTCTTCGTTAGAATATATAAGTTCTTCTCGAGTTTTTGGTTTTTCCTTCTCTGCCAACTTCGTTCCGGTGACTTAGAAGTAAGGGGAGAGAATCAGTTATCAGAAACTGAATCAAATATTAGCAGAGACTCGAATGTCAGTGGAGAAAGTAGAGAGATTAAGAGGGATGAAATTGAAGCAGTGATGGCGAAAATGGGAATTTTTTGCAGCTCAGAAAGTGATGAACTTGAAGAAAAATATGGTTCGAAGGAGCTTTCTGAATTGTTTGATGAGAATGAGCCAAGTTTGGAGGAAGTGAAGATGGCTTTTGATGTTTTTGATGAGAACAAAGATGGTTTTATTGATGCAATGGAGTTGCAAAGAGTTATGTGTATTTTGGGATTTAAGGAAGGTTCAGAAGTTAAGAATTGTCAGAAGATGATCAAGAATTTTGATGCAAATCAAGATGGAAGAATTGATTTCATTGAATTTGTAAAGATTATGGAAAACAGATTGTGCTGATTTGTTTTTTTCCTTTGTTTAAAGGATTTACTATATAATATGAGTTATTTTGACATTTTCTTTTATTTCTTTCAGCTCTTTTCTTCTGCATAATGTTAGCATTAATACTATACTATAATCAATCAACAAAAATATTGAAAAATATGAATATTGAGTAGCTTATTTGTGATTAAAATCCATATAAGCTGGAAATTGATAACAAAGTTAAGTGTCATTTTAATAGCATATAACTATCAATCATATAGAAACAAGAACTACATGCCAAAACAAAGGAGCACAAAGTGAGAGATACATGAATGTTTGGATTCGTGGTGAGTTTGACAGAATCACGGCGTGATTTATACTTTAGAACTTCAAAAAAATCATGGTGCCACCTTGATTTCGTCAACATCATCCCAATTCTAAACATGCATCTGTAAGGCTGCACAAATCACACAACAAACAGAAGAGAATAAAAGATTATAAGGGACCAACATGGACAATAATGTGGTCACTTGTGCTGTCATAGTCAAATCATTGATAACAACATACAATAAAACATTTGTATGCCAACTACTTAGAACTAGAAATATCGACTCAAAAACATGTTCTGTTATGTGTCTTGTTAAAAATACTTGTACAAGTTGTTCATAATCAAATTGAAGACCATATAAAATTGAGGGGCATTTGATTTTGCTACATGGGGCTAGTGTATCCAGCTGCTGGTACTACTACATATGAAATGGGAGATTTTCTTGCAACTATTTCAAGGACTTCATCATAAAGGTTGACACATTATTGAAATATTATCTCAGAAAGAAAAATAATTTAAATTATGTTACATATATAACCAATTAATCATTATGTTACATTCACTTTCCACAAAAACTACAAAATCCCACTTGGTACAATCATTAGAACTTTTGACAAATGCAACAGCTTTTCAACTCCTGAAATTTATTAGTTTAGTATTTGTAACCATGTGATATCTTCTATATCGCTAATCTGCAAAAATTTCAGTTTATTTTGGACTGAATATATAACTGAGTTCATAAAATTAAGACATTTTTAAGATGCATGAATATTATAACAGAGTCGCTACTCTTTTTTTTGGTTACAGAGTCACAACTCTATTCACACACTACAACATAATTGAGATGTAGTTACAATTGAAAATTGTGACTAAATCATTAAAATTGTTACTAATTAAATTTAGTAATATTTGAGCAATTGTTAGGTAAAGCCTGTGTTACAAGAGAGCTACAGTAACCTTTTATAGTATTATCAGTAACACTCGAAAAATGTACATATTTGTATTTTAGTAACACTATTTTTTTATCACTGGTAACAAGAAAAAAATGTCACACATTTATAATTTTGAAAAGTTGTAAAAAGTGTCGCAAAGTTGTCTAGACTAAAAAATTGTGAGTCAACCAAAAACCATTATTGATTGAAATTAGATTAGAAAAAGCGGATTATCTATAGGATTTTTTTGTTGTCTATCCACACATTTAATATAGAAATCACATAAGTAATTTTACACAATCCAAGCAAATCACAATATTACATTTGGATCAACAATTTTGGATAACAAGACAATGAAACCTTAACTAAACCTACTAATAACTTTTTTCAGCAAAATTCTCAACAACAAAAAAAAAGCCAAGAGGGTATCTAAGCAAGCTTGATTCCCAATGCTGCAAAAAGGGGAATGTATCAGCTCAGCTCTTTATGCAAGTTTGATTCCCAATGGAAAATGCATTGGCATTTGATGTTCCTGCAAGTTTTAAAAAATGATTGTTATCACATAGAAAGCAATAGAACCAATCAATTCAAATGCCTAATGCCTAATTTGATACTTCTATATACCTGAAATTTATCAAAGATCACAAAACAAATCATGTTCTACATATACCTGTAATTGCCATCGAAACACACAAGGGAAGTGTTCAAATAAGGGTATTAAAGTAATAACCTGCTTGCAACCGCCATTTCTCTATATATTCATGATGAAGTAATAATAGCATATCTATTCCTAATCCGCTTAATCTATTTCATCCAAATGACTCTTATCAAAATTCTAAATCTTTTTGTGATTTTAAGTGAAAGGGAATCACCAAACAGAATCAAATACAAATCCTTCATAGCAAAAATCCTAAATGCAGTACAAAACAAAATCCTCAAAGACAACACAGGTTATGAATTATACAGATAAAGTAGAAAAAACTGATAGATTAAGAATTTCAGAAAATCACAAAAAACGAAATTGAATTGAGTCACATTTTCGAAAACCCAAGCCAAGATAGACATTTGCTACATTGCGAGAATGACATTTGAGAATACCAAACATGAATTTCATGAGTAAATGAAACGTCTAGAATAGAATACTAAAAAGAAGTTACTAAATAGAAAGACCGTCTAAAACATATCATATTACATGTGCATCTCTTCTGTTTTTTGTTTTATCCACAAAAAACAAAAGAGATGCAATTCAATTGAATATGATGATGATTCAAATGAAATTCAGCAGCAAGGAGAACAGAGCAATATCTAGCAAATAATCAAATCAAATTTCTGTTAAAAGTAGCCAAATTGAGCAATATTACTGTACCTCATAACTTATTAACCTCGCTCAATATGATAAACTAGCCTAAGATAAACCAGATTCAAGTTATAAGCATAAACCAGCCTCAACTTCAGATACTATATTACCTTAGTGTGAGCAGATTTTGACATGCCCTCCTCTAGGCGTTTTGAAAGATCCATGATCCTCATTTTCTGCATTTTAAAAGAGTGTATATGTGTTACAAATAGCATATATATCATGATAAGACAAATGACAAGATACCACAAATTTTTCAATTGGGCAGAGAAATCAATATTTTGGGTTGAGTGAACAAAAACTACTAAACTTACTTGGAGTAAACAAGAAGATATATTCCCAACATCATATTTCAATTAGTAATGTTTCGGATATTCCCAACATAATTTCCTTCAAGTCTAGTGGGACCACAGAACAAAATCAACCTCCGACCAATGAACACAGGTGTCCTCAACTCTCCAACAACCACGACTATCGACACTGGAGCAGCATCAGTTTGGGTCTGCACGATGAGAACGTGAACTGCTTTGGCATCATCCAACCCAAAGTTTCCAATAATTTAGTTAAGATCGAATCTAGAATTACCACATAATCGCATTCCAAACAAACAATTCCGTTCATTGTGCAGAATCCAAACACCTTTAACGAACATATGTGCAGAACAATCACATTACGGAGATTAGAGAAGTAAATAAAATTTGGTTGAAGCATTTTATTTGTACCATAAAGTTTGGTTGGAGCATTTTATAACAAGCATTATACCATGAGGCAAAATCAAAACAAAACAAAGACAACAGAATACAAAAATTCACTTCATCCGAACCAATTTTTCAACCTGAAAAGGCAAATTGAAAGAAAGAAAGCAATACATTAGAACAGTGGTATTACCGGTGAGACAAGAAGAAGGAGGTGGCACCGATGTGAGATTACGTGTGGATCAAGAAGAAGACGGTGGTGGACGAATGAGAAATCGAAGATGATTGACATATCTGGAGCAGAGAACCTTGAGCAAGCTTCACAGAGGAAGTAATCGTGAGAGAATGAGACGGAGATTCCATGGATCGAGAATGTTTTCTCTGAATGATTGTGTTGAGTGAAATAAACTAACACACACAACACAACACAACAATTTCAATTAAAAAGCCATACAGTGTTTATTGAATAGAATGAAAAATAACAAGTGTTACGGTGGTGTTGGTAACATTTTTTAAAAAATGTCTCAAAAACCTGTTAAACAGTGACATTTCTACGTTATTAATAGTTATATATGTAGTAGTGACAAAAGTTTTCAATCCTCAATAATAATCTCTATCCTTGCATTCTCCTATTTATACCATTATTCCTCCAACTAACTAACTTCTCTAACCACTCTTAACTACTTTAATTCCCCTTTTTTCTATATCCTAACATATTCTATATGTAATTTAGTTTTAGTCAAATGAAAATGGAATTGATTTCAATAATCTCAGACCACAGCCAGACCCTTAAAATCTAAACTGGTGTAATCCATGCTAAAAGGTGTAGAACCTATGATATTCACTTCAAACAATCATGATCGTATTAAACTTGTGAGAATGCTACCAGTGGTCGGTACAAGTACAGGTCCCATTGCGAAAATGATGGAATCGACTAGCATCTCTAACAATTATCAACCTGTTTGTGACCTTTGATATTAGTTTTACAGCAGTGTGACAATCTTCACATATCCGAAGGTTTTTAATTACGCGGATGGGTGCCGGAGAAGGTATTTTCATGAGGCCATATGCTATGGCCAGCTTCTCACTGTGGTATTTAAGATAGCTTTCCTTCTGTTCATCTTCCACGTCATGCAGCACGGCCTCAATATTCGGCACATATCCCAGTTGCTTAATCATTTCCAGCAATAGCTGAACCTTGTTGTAAATTTCAATACACTCTGGATGATTGCTTCCATCTGAAGAAAAGACGTGGACGGCATTTCTTATCTCAATCCAACTCACTCCAGGTTCCTTCTTAACGTTTCTTTCCCTCATCATTTTCCTAATCATTGTAACACTGTCCCAGCTACGAGCCTTTGCATACATGTTTGATAGCAATGTATATGTCCCCATGTCACGAGGGTCCATCTGCAAAATAGTTTCTGCAATTTTTTTCCCCAAGTTATAATTTCGATGAATATTGCACGCATTAAGCAATACTCGCCACGCAACAACATCCCATTTCACTTGTGTTGTCCTCATGAAGTTCTCAGCCTCTTCAAGCATACCAGCTCTGCACAAAACCGCAACCACACAGGTGTAGTGCTCCAATCCCGGCTCAACCTTAAAATGCTTCATTAGTTGATTCAAATAGTAAAACCCTTCGTTTACAAGAGCCAGATGAGCGCAAGCAGATAGAACGCCAACAAAGGTTACATGGTTTGGACATTCTCCGGCAGACATCATCTCTTGAAACAGTAGTAAAGCTTGTTTACCAAGTCCATGTTGGGAATACCCACATATCATAGCATTCCAAGTGATAATATCCCGATTTGTCATATCAAAGAACACATCATATGAAGAATCAATGCTGCCACACTTGGAATACATATTTATCAAAGCATTCCCGACAATAACACGATTCTTAATACCTAACTTCTCAACTCGAGCATGCAATAGATCGCCATGTCTGAGTGCCGCCATACCTGCACAAGCATTAAGCAAAACCGCAAAAGTGAACTCGTTGGGCACAGTACCTTCTCGATCCATACATGTAAGCAGATTCAAAGTCTCCTCAAATTCACCATTCTGCAAGTAAGCAGTCATGAGAGATGTCCATACCACCACATTCCGATTTCGCAAACCGTCAAAAACTTTCCTCGCACTCAAAACATCGCCACATTTCCCAAACATATCTACCAACATGCTACCAACAAATACATCAAACATCAAACCGCCTTTCAACAACTGCGCATGAACTTGCAAACCCAATCTCAAATCTCTAATCTGACCACATAGCCCCATGACACTAACATACGTAACGCTATCCCAAACCACTCGTTCATCCACCATCCTCCCCAACACTTCCACTGCTTCTCTCAAACGCCCAGATTCCACAAGCGCATTCAACACAGAATTATAGCAAAAAGCATCATTATCATTATCACTACTACCATACTCACTTTCCAAAACCTTCAACGCTAAATCAACATGAAAACACTTCGAATACATATGAACAAGAGCACTTTTCACAAAATGATGAAAAACCAATCCAAACTTAAACAAAAACCCATGACACTGCATCCCTTCAAAAACTCTCCCACTATGAGCACAAGCAGAAAGAACAGTAGTAAACACATACTCATTCGGTTGATGCAACGACGAAACCATATTCTTAAACAATTTCACAACTTCCAAATGTTCACCACTATGTAAATAACCACCCATTAAAGCATTATAAGAAACAACATTTCTAAGAGACATTTCATCGAACAGGTAACGTGCGAAACGGAGTTTTGAACATTTGACATAGAGATTGATGAGGGAGTTAAGTTGAATAATGTTAGATTCACTGTATGAATGATGGGTTGAAGATTGGTTGCGAATGAGTAACTGGGTATGTATGGATTTGCCAAAGTTGAGATTTTTAGTATTGGCAGAGAGTTTTAAGAGGTGTAAAAGTTCTTCAAGTGATGGGAGATACCTTGAATAGAAAGCTACCATAGTGTTAGTTTTAGGTAATTTCTGGTGAAAACAATTGCAGTTTTCTCTGTTGTGGATAACTAGGTTATATTTGAAGGAGGGAAGGTAACTTTGAGGGGGGTGTAGAGAGCAAATTACATAAAAATCTAATTTTATTTTTTTTTAGTAACGATTTTTGTTGAATTTGAAGAAGAAAAGAGGCAGTGTAAAATAATGAGTGTGTTGGGGAAAGCAAGAGAAGTAGGAATTATTCCATTGATGAAAGTTGTTAGGGTAAAAGGGATGTGTATTTTGGAACAATTGCATTTAGAAGAACGATTGCTTCGAACAAGTTCTGATAATTGGTGTCTTATTAATGATGGTACCACTTCTCCTGCCATTGTTATGGGTTTGTCCGGGTGAGTCAGTACTACTTCTTCTGAATCTTTTGTAATCTTGTTATTTTTTTGAATTCCATATATGATATAATATTATGATGCCGTTTCATGCTTATGATCAGTCTTTATGCTTTGGGAGAGCTTATTGAAATATCTTATGATATGTTTATAAGTTGTTTTCGGCTTATTTTTATTAGCTCTTCATCATAGCTTATGAGAATAGCGTGTAGCTTACAGATAAGCACTTATACGATAACTATGTATGTTATAAGGGCTTAATTAACTTATTTATCCATTCAAGGTCTATGTATAAGCTATTTCTATAATAAAAGAAAATAAAGTCAAGTTGTTTTCGTAAGCTATCCTAGAGAGCTTATGGAAACATGCTGCTGAAAACAGTTTACGGATATGTCATAAATTGCTTTCATAAACTCTCTAAGATAACATGGAAAGATAATGGAAATAAGCTGTTGAAAATGGCTTATGGGCATGTCATAAGCTCTCTCGAATAGTCTTATAAGTGATTATGCTAGTGGAACCTGTTTAGTGGGATAAGAGTTGGTTGTTGTTTTTATTGTTCTGCTTGAGAATCACGGTCCAGTTTTTTCTAGGCTCTGTTTGGATAAACAACTAAATTAATTAAGCACTTATAATAATATAAACATCTATTATTATGTAAGTGAGTTTGGATTACTTTGTTTGAGTTTTTCTACAAACATAAACACTCTTTTGAGACTGTTGAGAGTGCTTATGGAAACAACTTGACATGTCAATAAACTGTTTCCAGTTTATTTCTTTAAGCTCTTTAGGATTACTTATCAAGTTATCAGACAGGTTATAGCTTATATGGGAATAGTTTGGATTTACTTTAACTTTTTAGTTATTGAAATAGCTTATAGATAAGCACTTATATGATGAGTACGTATGTTAAAAGTGCTTAATTAACTTATTTATCCATTCGAGGTCTATGTATAAGCTATTCTATAACAAAAGATGGCCCCGTTTGGTTTAAGCTTATTTTGAGCTTATGTAAATAAATAAGCTTTTATTTTAATTTATAAACTCTCACTAACGAAAATTGTATCTTCATAAACGGGTTTTTCATAAACTACCTTATAAACTTATAAATAATACATGAAAACTTATTTATTTGCATAAGCTGTTTTATATAAGCTCTAAAATAAACTAATCCAAATGGGCCCAAAATAAAGTCAAGTTGTTTTCATAAGCTATCCTAGAGAGCTTATGGAAAAATGCTGCTGATAACAGTTTATGGATATGTCATAAGTTGCTTTCATGAATTCTCTCTCACAGTCTCTATGTTTATAGCAGTGAATAAGCTCAATCGAAACAAGCCCTATGTTTTTATATCTTTGGAATGCTGTTCTGTTTTAGAATCATAGTCTAGTTTTGTTTTACTAATATTCCCTTATCACATGTTTTTCATTCAATTCATTTGGTATGACTCCATGCAATAGTCCTTTTATTTATAGTTTGGAAACAAGTCATACATGGAGTCTAAGAATCTGGTGTGTACATGTGAAAACTGAAAATAATGAAGTGTTTACTTTTATCCTATTGTCTAATATTTTCCTGATTTTGTACCAAATTGGTGTTTATTAAACTTTGGTTACATGAATCACAAACGAGAGCGAAGTTCGTGGGTCGGAGAATGCCCTAGTGTTTGACTTGCTTAGTTAGGAATTAGAATCGATGAAACACTGACACATACACCGGACACAACACCAACACCGACACATAGACACTAATTATAATTTAAAAAATGAAAGTGATTGAATGTAATCACGCCATATGTGTAAGTGTCATGTGAGCGTCAGGCACTGCGACACACCTTCAGCTTAAGTGTCTGCTAGATAGCTTAGAGCACATTTCAAATAATTAATTTCTTATTAATGATGGGACTAGTAACCCTGCCATTAAATAGTCTCAAAGGTGCTTATACTAGTATCCCCTTGCCACATGTTTTTCTTCCAATTTATTCGACACGATTCCATGGAATAGTCCTCTTATTTATACTTTGGAATAGTGTTATTGATGGCGGAAAGCCAAAAATCCGCCGTAGTGCCACCATCCTTCACAATTTGGCCATGGCGGTTGTCAAAAAATCCACCGCCGTAATCTGCCATGGCTGATACAATCCTGCTATGGAAACAAGTCTTAAATGGAGGTTAAGAATCCGGTGCACATGTGAAAACCAAAAAGAATGAAGTGCTTTTTTTTTTTATAGGTAGAGATGTCGGTGGTATTTTATGTCTTTTTACTATGTTGTTCTGCTTTAGAATCGCAATCCAGTTTTGCTTTTACTAGTATTCCCTTGCCACTTGTTTTGCTTTCAATTTATTTGGCATGATTCCATTAAATAACCCTCTAACATACTTTGCAAACATGTCATACGTGGAGTCTAAGAATCTGATGCATATGTAAAAACTGAAATGAATCAAGTGTTGATTTATTTGTCAAAGCAAAACGAGTGTTGGTTTTTGTCCTGTAATATAATCTTTTTTCTGATTTTGTATCATATTGTTGTTTAAACTTAAAATTGGTTGAATAAACCACAAATAAGAATTGAGCTTGTGGAATCATGTTTTATTCTGGGGAATGCTCTAGTGTTTGACTTGCTTAGAATACATATTTGAGAGTGTTTTTGAAATTCTTTAGGAAATTTTTTATTTCTTTTTATTGATACGTTTGTTTCTTCGAACTTAAAGTTTCAATTATCCTGGCCATTTTCCCTTAATCACTTTTAAGTGGAAGGTAAGTCCCTGTAGTGGGTAATGTCATGTTTTATATTTGCAAAAAAACAATTTCAACATTAAGGGAACATAGTATTCTCAACTCTTCCCTGGGAATGGTCTTTGAAAATATTCTGGGAATGCAGCATAATGCGTTCTCAGGTATGAAACATAATAAATGCATCTAGCAAATGAATGTTACATTCTAGAGGCAACTTGTTGATTTTCTTTCTTTATGTGATGCCTACTTCATTCTCTCCCTTTGAACATGGGAAGTAGGAATTAATGTCAATGTGGAATATTTTACATAGGAAACTTTCGGAACTTGTTGAAACAAAGTCTGTGTTGCGAGATCGTATACCTGTCATCAGAAGGTTTACCGGGGGAGGAACTGTTATTGTTGACAATGGCACTATATTTGTTACACTGATATGCAATAAAGACGCTGTTCCAAATGTTCAACCCTTTCCCCGTCCCATTATGTCGTGGAGTGGTCAATTGTATGGTAGAGTTTTTGAAGGGCTTGCCGATTTCCATCTCCGTGAAAATGGTATATTGATTGAGTCTTGTATCAAGATCTTTTTTACTATGTTTCTAGGACCATTCATTTTATGTGTGTTAAATGAACACAAAATTTGTAGTGCAGAGTTGTGTTTAATTCAATGGTTCATTTAAATTCTAACAAAGATTCAATCTGCTTCATGAATTTTACTATGGATTTCTGATCCAATTCTTTTTTTCTTCCTTTGTGTTCTAAGATTATGCGTTTGGTGATCGAAAGTTTGGTGGAAACGCTCAATCTATAACCAAGAACCGGTGGGTACACCACACGTCTTTTCTATGGGATTATGAAGCCAAGAACATGTCTTATCTCAAGTTACCAACAAAGGCTCCTAAGTATCGATTAGTATGTTTATATTTCAATATCTCTTTTCTCTACGTAGGAGTTATTAATTCGTAAATATACTTTATACAATTTAGAAGTGGGTTATTACATTATCTCCACAAATCAAACTCAAATAGTTTTAAGATTACTTGCTTCATTTGTTTATCGATCAATGCTTACATTTGATTGCAATGGTGCAGACAAGAGATCACATGGATTTTATATGTCGAATGAAGGAGCATATGCCAAGATCAGAATTTATAGAGCGAACTATAAAGGCGGTCAGAGACGAGTTTTCTGTGAGTCCCGTTAGCTTGGAGTCCTTATACAGTGATTCTGTTTCTGAATATGTTCATACTACGAAGCTACTAACAGAGAAGGAAATTCGGGAAGCTTCTATTGTTCAAACTTGAAAGTATAGTTACAAAAGGACTGACAATAATTTATGAGTAGCATGCGAGATAAAATTCATTGATGGGGGAAGGATGCTGCTTTTGAGGAATTTGATTTCCCAAGTTGAGTGCTGATGAAATTTAAATGCTATGTATTGAAATTGTTGTCTAATCAATTTTTTCTGACCAAATTTTGTTGCTTTTTTCTTTTGGTAGAATATTTCAAATGTATTTGGCAATAGATATTGTCTTTATTTCATTCTGATTTTTCAACTATTATTTTGTTTTTATTTAGATAACAATTGTTCTGTATAATTTATTTGGTGTAATATCATTATATTTATTTTGCAGATTATTTGTTGTATTTTTTTTCAATAAATAGATATTGCAAAACTAATTGGAAAGAATCCTGCATTGCAAAGAATCCTCCTTCCCACCTGAATCTATGTTCCAGTAGGTTTTTTTTCCTTCTTCCTAATAGCTACCAAAATCCATCTTCCGATAGGGTTAGTGTGATGCTACAAAAAAAATCTGTTGAGATTTTTTTATTATTAAACCAGCTGCGACCTCACATATCTGCAATACACCTTCTCAATAAATCTGCGAGGTCGCAGCTGGTTTAATAATAAAAACAGCATTCAGATCATAGGTTGGGGAGGAAACCTTATCACATAAATCTCACTACCACTAGGATTCAAATCTAGATCATCGCCATAAGTTAACCTTCACACACACACACACACACACACACCAGCTCTCAAGGATCTTTATGTAATCAGTCTCCTGCATAATCTAATGTGAGCAGAAACATAAACAATTCTCAGTCAAAGCATTACGATTTGACTCTCGATGAATATGCACAAACTATCATTTTTCAGCATCCTTAAAATATTTTCCAGCTTATTGAATTGGAAACGAAGACTACATTTACATTCTTTTCCATTTTCCACATAAGTAAGATCTTTTGTTGTCTGTTCATTTCCTTCTATTGTAACTTTTAATTTTGCAGTGTTGGTTAAGTGCATATATCTGTTGTAGTGTTGAATCTTGTCATGGCCTAGTTGGAGTTTAAGCTGAGAAATTTATCATTCATGAGATTCAAGAAGGCACTTTTAATGCTGATTTTAAATTCATTATTTGTGTAGAGCACAGTAATATATGATAAACTGAATCGTAGTAGTACTATATATATTGCTTGTAACCCTGAAACCCTAATCATCACAGTAATACAAACGGAACTATAGTTGCTCTATAGTCGCAAAGGTAGACCATTGGCCGCACTGCTTTAACAAAGATTCTGTGTTCATTGCCTTTTATTTTCGTTACTTATTATTCTTCTGTTACTAGTTGTTCCAACACGTGTTAAACAACAAATAATTCTAAATTTGATCAAACACTAAGCTTTCCCTAAAACGATCTTAAACTAAAAAGATCGACATGATGCAACATAAGTGGTAGATACACGAGTCTTAATTTTTGCTTTTTGAGACAACAAAATTGTATCACAGTGGAATAGTTTACAAGGTTAAAAATTGCCCTAAAATGGGTTGGAGCAAGCCAAGTAAACACAATTAACATGGGAAAAACTCTAATAAAACTAATGATTTACTATAATCATCCAAAACTAAGAGTCCTTCAAAAAGATTTTTATCTCATTTTGTGGTCCAAAATCATGCCTTAGCTTTTCCTTTGCCTTCTGAATTTTGAGGACTTTTTCACAATCTTTTGCTCTTCAACAAAGAAAGCCCTAATGATCTTTTCCCTAATAGCACCTCCAAACAAAACTCTACCATACGCCCGATTCACAGTCCTACGGTTTCTAGGCAACCTTGATCTCTTGTACTTTGTGGAATTCCTTGAAGTCATTTGCCAGGACACTTAGGTCCACTAGCTCTCTTCTTAGCAATATGATAAACAAGCTTACAACTAAGGGGTTTTGACGAATGATGACCCTGCGTTGGTTGGATTTGGTTGCGTAGCAGTGACGCTTGTGATAGGTGAGATGCTGCACCATCTTCAATCAAGCTTTTGTTGCCTCTGCCTCACCGATTAACTTGCTAGGGTTTTCAAGACCTTAACTATTTGGTTGAGGATTCCATCCCTAAATAATACGTATCAAAATTATTTATCGAGGAATGTCAACTCCTTAAATGAATTTCAACTATCTCAGACGGATTAGCCTACAGAGTTGAGCTAAAAAATATTTTGGTTTACCGAAAAAAATATTGGACCATATATTAGGATCATGTCAATTGAACCACTGAAATCCAATCATTACTGTATTTTCTTTGTGATAACAATTTCAGCAACACACTTTTTCAAAGCATTTCTATTAAAGAAAAAAAGCATGAAAAACATATAATCTCCTTTTTTACTTGGTTAATTAAAAGAAATTGGTGGAGTGGAAGTAACTTGTATTATAAGGAAAAGAATTTAGAGAACAAGAGGTACAATTAGACATAGGTATAAGGATACCCTAATAGATCCACTAAGATGTAAAATGTCTTAATCACAATAATTCCAAATAAAAATGAATAATGTTAGGTTCAAGAGAGAACAAACAAGCCAAATGAATCACTAGTAGTGTCCCCTACACTTTTAGGTTTGCAAGTGAAGTTAGGCACCTCTTTTTTATCACACAACTAAAGCATGACCTTTTACATTCATTAACCAATAATTAAAGTACAAGGTTACATTCAACAATCTCTTTAACATTAATCTTTCTCAACATGGCAAGTTTCTCATTTGTTGAGGCATAGCATAAATAAAGCCAGCACATCATCTACAAATGCTTGCCATATAATAAAATCAAAATCAAAATATATATAATAAAAAAGGGCTAAACCATTTGCCTCAAAAAAAAAAGGGCTAAACCATCTTCTAAGTAGCCCAACACTAATAAATCCATTTACACTACTCAACTTAAACTTAGTGCTTTTAATTTTTTAAATGAAAACTTGAGAATCAAGATACTATTATTAGCTATTACTAAACATTGTTGAAAAATATTTAATTAAAAGCAACATTTTAAAAACCGAATCGGAAACAAACCAGCGAAACTTCCAAGTCGTGGTTCAACAACTTTAAACCATTCAAACCGGGACAAAACCACAGTTGAACAGTTAAAATAATCAAATCTTCAACATTGTTAGTTCACGGTTCAACTGGTTAAACCGTTCGATTCAGTTTTAAAAACATTGATTAAAATGTTGCTTAATAGTTGAACTGTCTTCCAGTGTAGGTCTGACCAAAAGACCAACCAGCAGGAGCAGCATTGAATGAAACCACACTGTGACCATTACTTGTGGTGACAACAAAGGAAAGACTTTGTCCATTAAGGTAAGAGTTACTTTGCCAATTTTGCCCCCAATTCCTTGACATGGCTTGCCATCTAGATCTTGAACCTTTGATGGCCACAGAATGTACATCACCAGCACCTCCAACATTAGTGACAAGGACTAAATTGAAGTAAGAATGACCATTGATGGTGAATCTAATTCCACCTCTTCTCTTGCATCTCACCCTTCAAAATCCAAGAACAAAAAGAAAATTATCAACTTCAAGACTTTTGTGTGTGTTTGGTTTTAGGGTAAAAAATATTAGAATTTATTTGGTGTCTGCCAGTCAAAATTGATTTTACCTTCAAACTTCGTTTTTACTAGAAGTGCTATATAGTAACTTTTAGGTTAGGTTGAAAAATTTACCCAAAACTTTTTTTTTTTGACAGAACACGAAACTAATTTATGAACAAAAGACGTCCAAACATCTACCATTTCAAGTCAAACTAGATTTTAATTGAATTAAGTTTGCATAATTTGGTGACTGGGAGCCAAAATCGACTTTATCTTCAAATCTCATGAAAAGTAATTTTTTAGTTAGCTAGGTTGAAAATTTTACGAGAAACTTGTTTTCAGATAAAAGATATCCAAACATCAATCATTTTACGTTAAACTAAATTTTACGAAAACAAAATTTATCAAAATCTTGTTTGTTTTCCAAATACACAATGCACACTAAAATAATAGAGCAGAGAAAAAAATGAAAATGTGAAGTTACCTTCTGTAAGCTACAGGTACAATCCCTGCTCTATATTGAGCAATGTGTTGAAAAATAGGTTGAGAAAGATCAAAATGGTGATTGGGAGGGTCACACCAACCACCAGGTGGACAGAAATTGGTGGCAGTAACTATAATAGATCCAGGATTACACCACTGTGGATCATTCACACATTTAATTTCATAACATGCACCACAACTCAATCCATTGTTGAATAGTGCAGTGCTCAATGCTGCTGTATTTGTTCCATAACCTTGGCTATAAAGGTTTCCATATCCACAAGCCCCACCTATAAAAAAAAATGTTATTAAGGATGTGAAAAAACTTAGGACAAAATTATGACTAACATAAAGTTTAGTTACATTTATGCAAGCATTTCAACAATATTTTTGAGGTGCTAACGTAGTTGAGATGAGATTTGGATTTTTTGCGGTCATAAATTTCATGAAGTCACGTGGTCACCACATTAGTAGTCGTTGGATCGAGATAAATCGAGATAAGACAGTGAAGATTTCAAGCTTGGTATTTTTAGACTTTTAAATTAAACCAAAAATTTTTTGCTTTCTGAACTGTCTGATCTCGATCCAACGATGACCAGTGTATTGTCTGCATAAACTTGTGACTACGGTTATTCCAAGTCCGTTAAGATATCAGTTACATTCACGTAAGTATACATACCCATTGTCCCAGAAGCATCACTTCCACCATAGAAAGTAGCATGAGCATTAATCCAACTAGCATGACCACCACGGCCATTTACATGAGAAACCATGTAGAAAATAGCAAGAAGAAGACCAAGAAGAGACATTTTTCCTACATAAATGAAGCATAGAGAAGTTAATACAAGTGAAAGAAAAAAGAAAGGAAAGAGTAAAAGAGAAGAAAGTTAGTTAGAAGAAGATGAACCTTGAAAAGAGTTGTTTGTGGAAATGGAAAGGGAATTGGAAAGGAATAAATAGAGGTCAGTTATGATCTAGTCAGACAGACAAACTGACACACTTGAGCTGTTGGGACCATTCCAATGCTGAAAAATGTTTGGACTCTTGTAGTAAGTTTTGTAAAACGATCCTTTCAAGTGAAAAATTTTTTACGGCGAAATCTCAACCATTCATTTATTTCTACAGCATTCGTCAAAGTCGATATGAAAAAATTAAAGAGTTTGAGTTTTCACTAGACATCCTTTGGTGAAAATCCCACTGAAGAGGATCTGTTCTTGTAATTTTTGAATCTGGATTACTTGCAGTTGAAGGTAAAACAATATTTACATAGTTCGCTGAACATTCCACCGAAGAGGATTTGTTCTTGTAATTTTTGGATTTGGATTACTTGCAGCTGGGGTAAAACAATATTTACACAGACGAGCAATTTGGGTCATCCAATCTTAATTAGACAATTTTAAATACTACTAATTTTGCAATGTAGATCCAAAACACGCAGTTAAAACGTAGGTCGTGTAGACATCTTAATCGTACAATTTATTTATACACATGACCACGCTCAATCTATAGCCTAATTTTTTTTAAAAGTATTGAAATCATTGTGATACAATTCAAGGACCATACAGAGACAAAGTAGTATGGTAGAAACAATTGAATATATTACTGAGATTGCATAAGAAAATCATCTCTAATTGAATATTCTCTTGGATTAAAATATGTACTTAAGTAAATGCATGGTAGAATATTGTTGATAAAAAATGTCAACCTCATGGTATTGATTTAAATACAACTATTTATTGAATAACAACAAAGGTAACGTTCTTGTGAGTGGCATTTACACATTGGATGCGATAAAAGCCATTTGTCAACTATAAATTGCAACGTGACAGAGTCACATAAATAAATATAAATAGTATCTTTCACTTTGTTTAACCTACTATCCTTAGTGTACCTATCCTTATTCTGAAATATATATCTATCCTTCAATTTCAACATTTTCCTTATTTATATTCAATAAAAATAATTATGAGATTCAATAATTTCATAACTTCAGTACTAGTAGTAGGGCCATATTCCTCCGTACTTAGTACTGTTTGTATCTATTTCTGGATCACTTAATAGAGAGCAAGTTGGTTATTGATGGTTCATATCATATGGTACTATCAATTTCATAAACAATAAACTTTTTATTTTAATAAATCATGCATGGATGATGAATGTAACCAGACGGTTGGACTCAAATGTTTAATAAACTTCGATTAAAGGCAAATTGTTGAGAGAAATAAGATCAAATCATGACTGAAATAATTATTAATTAGATGTTAGTTATGACCGAACTCTAAATCATTAGAACATATTCTCTTAAAAGTCAATGTTTAAACTATGACTATCTACGATTTAACATGTGTAGCCTACAAAATACAATAGCTATTTTGGTCATGGATAAAAATTATCCACGAGGCTTTTTCCCACCACCTGTGGATAATCTATCACTAATTCAGAGATAGATTCAATTTATTTTTAATCTTGTCAAAAAAATTATTTGCTATTAGCATTTGTAAAACTTTTATATTAGTCGAACATTAAGAATGCGTTTTTTTTTTGGATCGTAAGATCTTGAATGCAATAATCTAATAAATGATTTACATCACAAAAAGTCTATACATAAACTTCAAATAAAAATGTCTAATAAAATACTATTGTTATATGCTTAAATATAACAGACCTCTCTAGTCTTTAATAGAAGTGCACACATATTACCTCATTCATGTAATCACAGGAGGTGTGGCATTTAAACTAACTTTCAATGTGGGTTCAGTGGACCACCTTATAATCAATAGTTAGACAGTTAATAATTTCAAAAGCCACTCAAATTTCTAACAATCGTTGACGACGATCCGCAAAAGTAAAATGTGATTTTTTTAGTAGTTTAATGGCTAGAAATTCTACTTTTAAGAAGAATGAGTGGAGTGTTTGAGGTTTGAACTCCGACCCATAAATATATTATGTATTGTCCCTACTAACAGTCGAATGTACTCTTTAACCTTAGTTCAATGCAATTTTAGTGACAATTAAGAGTAGCAAGTAATAATGGTTAAAAATTGAAAGGCGAGTGTGTTTGTTAAGTATATAACTCAAGATACATTATCCTAATTTTCCCTTTTATAGGTTAAATCTCTTTTCATCCATGTAAATAGGCTAACTTTTTGTTTTAGTTCCTTAAAATATTCCTCGACTTTTAGTCCATAAATTTTTCGTTCACACTTTTGATCTCTGCTCTTAAGTCAGGTAATGTGTATCTTTTAAAAAAATTAATGAGTTTTTACATGAATATGTTTAGAATAAATAAACATGAATTAAGTATGAATTATGAATTTTTAAACATCAAAAACATAAAAATTCATATTTAACTTATGTTTTGTTAAAATCTTCTAAAAAATTTAAGAGAGATTCTATAACACTTTAAACATGATTTCACAAAAATATTTAAAATTTTGAATGATACATATGAGTTGACTCAAAAGTAAGGACCAAAAGTTATAGAAAACTTTTGAATAACTAAAAGTTAAAGGAAATTTTTAGGAGGACTAAAATGAAACGTTTGAATATTTATAGAAAAAAAATACATATTTAACACTTAAATATACTAAATGAGTTTAATTTTCATGCGGTGTTAGTGTAAAAAGTTTTATTACAACTGATCACAGCCAAAGATATATATGCAACTTTAGAAGTGATTATGATAAAAATTTAAGTAGTATACACCATCAGTGTAGAGGTGTTTTAGACATATATTTAATGATTTGGTGTCACGTCAATTAATAAAATATATGAGCTGTCATATTTATTAATTAATATATCAACACATCATTGAATACATGTGTAAAATAATTCTACATTACAATATATACTAATTAAACTCTAAATTAAATCTGTAACCAAAAAAAAATCTCTAAATTAAATCTATATTGAATTTCATCATGAAGAAAAATGATATTCTGCAAAGACATAGTATATGTTTGGCTGGCATGCATGCAATGCAAGGGTACTTAACCATTAAATACAAACATGTGAAACTTATTCATATCTGCAGACACAAGTACCTACTTTTAATTTAAGCTCACAACACACCACAGAAAAAATAAGCCAACAAACAAATAAAAGGTGTTGTAACTACAGGGAGCTAAGTCATGCTCATGTCATGTGTAGGAAATGTCCTAGAAGTTTCAAATTGGGAAATAGATTTGATGTTGTAATTGTGTGACACTCTTGATCTCAAATTAATGGTTGATATTGTTCCTAATTATTTTATCGGTTGTGAAATCTAAATTGTCAGATCCTAAATCAATGGTCGAAATTGATTACATCGTATAACTGCATGATATTGTATCGCAAGAAATCCTCCGAATTCTCAAAATGTATGACTAGGTAAATATTGTGAGTTCGGCTTTGTTTTATTTGTTTTGCTTTGTATATTGTTCATTTATAAATGACATTAACACACGAAATAGATTAGATAGTTAGTTGATGACACTCGGAGACCTTATTAAACTATCGCATGTGTCTATATTTTTCATAAATGATCGATAAATGAAGCAAAGTAAATAGAGCAAAGCTAGACTCGATGTAACCCGGTTTGTATATACGTATAAGATGCTAAATAAACTAAGCAAAGTTTGAACTTGACCATTTAGATTTGTTGATTTCGTCGGCAGAGTTTTCTCAGATCTCTCAAATTTGAAGTGGGGTCTAGCTCATACACAATCTAGCTACTTTAATTTTTCACATGGGTAGACAAGACACCATCACTATATAGGACCTTTTGGCTTTTATACTTTAGTAGTTTATTTATAATTTAGTAATAAAAGCTAGTCAAAGTATTAATAAACATATTAAGAAAGTTACCATATAAAAAAAATTGTAGTTATAGTAGTCCTAGCTATTACATTAGAATTTGAATTAGAATTATATACATTGTCCTATATTCAAAGTAGTTTTTGGTTGATGACCTCATTATTTTATGAATCAAGTCAAGGCCGATAATTAAGGAGTTAGAATGAGTATGACAGTTTCATAATTGTGTTTAAAGAACACAGTTTCTTAGCACTACATGTCATTGAAATTTAGACCTCTGTCCAAGATATTTAGACCTTGAAGTTGACCTTAGTGATGGTGGGAGTACATTAAGTATTTCAACATAGTATTTCAATGCTCAAGTCAATAGATGAATGAGAAAAATGAGAGGTGGATGAATAAAATATACCTTTATTAGAAACGTAGATCCCTATATAAAGGTATGACGGACCAAGGAATTAGACCTTTGTTCAAGATATTTTAGTTTTGGACTTGGGTCCAATTCAGAACAATTACGATCTTTTTATGAAAATACGAGATGAACCCTAGAATTAAGCTTCATCTATTATAGTTCAATTTGAAGCTTGTCTGAATTCGAACGATGACAATCCAATAAATCCCTTCGAGTGCACTTTTGTGTCAAATTTGCTATTGTCATGTCTATAAAAGCGTCAAATTGACTAGTATTAGTTTAGTTAAGTGTTTGTTTGAATTAGTGAAAAATTTGACAAAATTATGATAATACGATAACTTAAAGTTCTAAATCGTCAGAATCACAATGATACACCATAACTCTGTCAATCCACGCTAATCTAAACATGATGCAAAGTGCTACCAATTATCAGAAATTCAATGAAAATCAAGTATATAATCCAATAGAGAAACAACATATTGCATGCCAGAAAGAGAGGGGTAAAGAAAAGCACAGCATTGAAGTTGGGTGGGGGCTCAGTGTCAATTTATATGTCTTTAAGGTGACAGGTTGTATATATGAAGATTTCTTGTATGTGTGAAAGGACATATGGTAATGATGTGGAATTTTGAAAATCTGTATTTTATAACTTATGGTAAAATTTAAAATGCAACTTAGTAATTTATATCCTTGACAAATTACATAAATACTATATAAATTTTCACTCTTGTTATTGTTACATATGTGACCCCAGAAATAGAAAGATTCAATTCAGCTACAGCAAAAGTATCCAATAGTTGAATCTTGTAAAGTTCTGTTTGTCTTTCATTGTTATCTTGGCTTCATCTAATCTAATAGTTCATATTTCTTAGAGCACCAACAATTGAGCATCTCTCATTTACATGCTTAAATGAGTTCAAGAATGCTGTAATTTCACATTACTTATAAAAATTGTGATGACATTATTTATAATTTTTTTAATATTAGTATTTAGAAGAACTCAATTTTTTTCAAGCCTATACCTTCAAAAAATTTACTAGTCCTAGCAATAATTGAGTACCATTACATTTAAATAACACTCGTTTAATTTGATATAGTTTATTTAGTGGGACCTGTGAGAAACGGAAAAAAAAAAATCCTTACACTTGAGACATTTGGGATTTCCTGCTGTAACTACTTGACACAATTACATATTTAAGTCGTTTGATCTTAAATCAATGATCAAGATTGTTTGACATTAATTTAATCTATAATATGAACTGTTAGATATAAAATTAACGTTAGAGGTCTTAGGTGGTGGTGTTCTGGTAATATTGATTTGGGACTTTGGAGTGTGCTCCTCGTAAGATTTCAAGTTTGATTTTCCTGTGTCAATTTCAATGGACTACTTTAACTTCTTAGAAACAAATTAAAGTTTCAAATCGTCTACAATGTGTAAATGCGTGTGTGAACTTACTAGTGCATGCGATTCGGACCGGCTCCTTAATTAACATTCAAATATTTTACACCACAATGCCAAATAGGGAAACACTCCACCATGCTGCTCTTAAAGCATGTACATGGAAAGTAATCAGACAACTACTAATGGATCAAAACACATAACATGTTAATTTAGGTCACCTAAAAGGCTGAATCTTCTGTCATTTTTTTTCTTCTTTTCTTATTCTGCTTTTTGGTCCATAATGTTCCAATTTAACAAGTTGGAGACTAATATTGGGGATTTCCTATTTAGGTCACCTAAGGTTATTCTTTATCACATGCATGAAATATTCTATGATGATGTGAGCAATTCTAGTTGAGTAATGGACTTAGATAAATGCTTTGATATGTGTAACTGAATCTGTCGGCTAGTTTAGTTTAGTTTCTTTCTAAGAAAACCAAAAAAATAAGAAAACTAAATCTATTAGAGTACAAAAATATTCAAACTCATTTGCAAGATATTAAAGCAAATGCAATGAATTGTCTATAATAATCTCTTGGATTTAGATATATTAGAGCATCTCCGGTGACAAACTCGAACTTCGTTTTATAACTAATATTAAATGGTTTTTACAATGTCATATCACACTTATGCGACTTAAGCATATTTATCTTCAATGATAAAAGAATTAAGCAACTTTTATAAAATTCAAACTTTTAAAGATTTTTTGTATTTGTCCTTCATATAAAACTTATATATCAAACCATTATTTACCACAAAAAAACTTATATACCAAAACATTACTTACCACAAGAGTCTAGTGCAAGTAGTTTGTGCACAATATGTGTGAGAGAGAGGTAAACTTTGAGATAATGAGTTTGATTTCTACTTTAAAAATCAAAAATCAAAAATTCACTCCAAAGTTAATGTGGAGAGGAAAGAGTTAAGAATTAAACAATTAATCCATTTACACAGACATTTTTGGCCAAGTCACATTTGCTTGTTCATAACATATTTGGCAAAGTGAACGTGAATAGGTTATAGTAAATTTAAGACGAAATGATTATTATATGAATTGATCTCACTAATTTATAACATTTGTTTTCAAAATTAACTTTTGAGCTTATAATCTATTATTAATTTTATATTATTTTTTCCCTGAGTGTTTAAATTAAATTCCTCTTTCGCCCCTTCCTAAATAAAACAAAAGAAACATAATATCTAGATATTAATTATTTATTTATAAAATAAAAAAATTGGTTACATGAGATAAAGAAAAATAAACATAAGTCGTAATAAAGAACACACCAATTGGATGAACTAATGAGGTTGAGGAAAGACATCGAGACGGCTCATAAACCATAATCAAGGTATCCATACAATTAGCTTCAAATTTTGCTTGAATACAAGTATTACCCACCCAAGAGCGTGGTTGAGGATAAAATCTCAAGAGATTTACTTTTCCCACCAAGTTGCCTTCTCACGCGCCCTATGATTTTGATGAAAATACCCTTTGTCCGGATTATACAATATGGACGACGTTCGGATTCTATAATCCGAAACTATTAGAAAATCACCTTGCTTCATGTCACTTGTGAAACTTGGACTTGATCAGGGTGAAAAACTACTCGGAAAACTTAATCCGAAAACAGTAGTTGCATTCTGGAATACAAATTACAAACACCATGTATTTGAAATGAGCGGGAAATATAGTCGTTTTTTTCCGGAAAATGGAATCCGGATTGCTAGGTTATATATAGTTCTCCAGAACCTACCTGAAGCACACCACCTTTATCACAAACACTCCCTACACCTCTAAAAAAACACTCCATTTAGGGCGAAAATGGAGTTTGGAGCAGCAACCTGGCCATCAAGGGGGGTTAGCATCATCATTTTCGTCTGAATGCAAAGGTAATGTGCATATAAACCTTTCCCTATTCGAATTTTAGGCGATTCACTTTTGATAATGTCGTATAATCTGTACTACATTGTTCTGGAATATTAAATCAGGACTGCATGGACTGCATTCATGCATTCCGGATTTGGTAATCCGGACAGCACCAGTGCAGAAACTGTGTTCATTTTCTGACTCGCTTCGCACTGTTTTCAGTCATGGTTGTTCTTATTGATGCTCCAATTGATGATCCACCTCAGAATGAACCTCCTATTGTGTTGCCGCTTCTTTTACTTGAAGATGCGCAAAATTTCCTAAGTTTTTGGATTATGTTGAATAGACAATTTTGGATCAGGTTAAGGAGAAGTTTGTGAGATTTTGGGTTGACAAAAACCTTCATATGGGGAATACTACAACAAACAGAGCTGAATATGCACACGCTCGGTTGAAAAAGTATCTGAGTAGTAGTATCGGTGATTTGAGTACAAACATGAAATCCGTTCATGACATGCTAGAGTTGCAACATACCACAATACATGCTTCGTTTCAGACGAGCATTATCATGCTTGAACATCGGTTCAAAGAAAAGGTGTTGTGGTCTAGGTTGATCCGAAACATTTCAAGGGAAGCCTTGCATCATCTCGTAGTGGAATATAATAAAGCACTTGAAATTGGTACGGATAAATCAAAATGTGGTTGTTTGAGTTTGATCACTTACGGATTACCGTGTGCGTGTATGATTGCTTTGAAGATCAAGAACGGCTCTGCCCTCCGTTTGGATGAAATTCACACTCACTGGAAAAGGTTGAGGTTCGAGTACGAGGATGACCCGAAGCTTCATAAAGCAGACATCTCTATATTGCCAGAATGGGATATTCTTCAGGTATATTTTTAAAAAAACTGTGTTACTTTAGCTTCTGCCCAGGATTTCTGTTTTAATTTCTTGTACTAGTGCAATCCGGATTATATAATCTGGACCATATAGTTGTATTTCGGATTATATAGTCCGGAAGGGTGCATTTACGCCCCATGCAAGTGCATTTAAGACGCATGCAAAGGGTGTATCGCAAAAAATCCGGATTTTATAATCCGGAATTGCATATGCAGTCCGGATTATAAAATCTGAACCCTATCAGTACACAGACCACAATGCATGTTTCTGCCTATTTTCTAGCAACAACCAAAATGACAATTGTTTTACACATTGCAGGCTCGGTTCAAGGACGCCGATTACAACATGAAGTTGCATATGAAGGAACAATTCCGACAATTTGTTTTACCGGAGACCACCTCTATGCGTCCACCGTCAAATAAGGTCACCATCAAAGGAGCTCCAAAGAAAGATAAGCAAAACATTCGATCGACAAGGCGGTCCCCTTTGCTATGGGAGATTGTTGACTTCCGGGAGCAAGAGACATAGGGTTCACAGACAAAATCAACAGGGACGAGTAGAAAGAGTGCATGGAAAAGCAACATGTCTCCTACTCCTCCTAAGCCAACTCCAAAAAATCTGAAGAAGCCAACACCCATTAAACTCGACATACCACACAAAGATCAAATCCCAATTTGGATGCATGACTTTATTGAAAAGGTTATAGATGTACTTGGTGATGGCCATTATGGGTTCTGAGCAGTTGCGGTCCTACGTAACTTGACTGTTGATGATCACCAAATAGTCTGGTACAACCTTTACAAAGAGCTTGTCGGTGTAGAAAATGGCCGCTATCAGAGGATGATTAATGATGATAGGCGATATAAAGAGGTCTCAAACGCTCTATCCTACGGCAGTATTGGGAATGCACCACCGGATAAATGGATGACCATGTCGGATATGGGTTTCCTCATCACACAAAAATTCAACCAAACGGTTGTTGTGTTGTCCATTGGGAAATCAGAAACCTATTTCCCTCTATGTGGTCCACCGCCGCCGCTAAGTATCGATCTGTTGATGTGTCTGGCATATGTGAATGACAACCATTTTATGGCATTGGATTTGAAGGATGATTGTCTGATTCCTCCCACTTCCGCTCTATGGAGACGATACCATCGAGAGGATGCAGACACTTGGCCTGATAGATATGTCAGCCGGATGGTAGATTATAATGAGCTAAGTCGGGCGGCGGGTGTAGCGGTGATAGAAGATGACGAAGAATTGTACATTATTGAAAATCTTGATCCCGATGAGAGGGTTGGTCCTGGTCCTGGTGTGAAGGTTGAAGTGGATGATAGTCCCATTGATCTTTCGGCGCCATAGATTAGATATATAGCATTAGTTTAGTTGAAATGTATATCATTAGGTGAAATGTGTAATGATATAAATTCAACTCTTTTTTGGTATAATGATATATATAAAATCATTTTTTGATATAATATTTTAAGTGAATTGTCTTTTATACATAGATATATCTTGATTTATTGAAAAAACATTGATAAAAACAACAAAGTCAGGCAAAACTGCTTCAGTTTTGTGTACTGATGCTGTTCGGAATTTATACTCCGGACGTGTCCGGATTATATATTCCGGATTATCCCGAGGGAAATTTTGAAAAAAAATAAGGCGCGCGAGGAAAGGCATAGGGTGGGTCAAATCTCAATCCTTCTTTTTGAAATTTCTAATAATCCCTAACATATTGGCGTAATGATGAAATCGATGTAAATCAAAATAGTAGACGACATTCTGAAAACCAACTTGCCAACATAACCATTAATTTAATGTTATTTCATATTTGAAGTTATTTTTAATCATTAATTTTACCAAACATTTTATAACATAATTTTTGTCAAATGAAACCTTAATCTAAGGTACAGTTCAGGTTATTTGACAAACTTGAGCTATTTTTCTCACTAGAAATATATTTTTCCTATAGTTATATTTTTGGATCTAACATAATAACATATTGTCACCATTGCTGTATTTTTCAGCGGTGTCAACGCTTAAGACTACAAAGTACACATACCTATGTGAAAAGAACGTGAAGAAACAGCAAAAGTAATTAAGTGTTTTGCTTTGTTGCTTGCACTTAGGATTAGCCCTAAACCACTGTTTAAAGACAATGACAGTACATCATCATCATAATTGAATATGTGACCCATAAAAAAGAACATGGGTTTGTGTTTGTGGATAACAACCTAACATATAGTTTCTTCAATATAAGTGCGCACATGCATTTGTGTTTGAGTGTGGCAAAGTCAAAAAGGTTGTATGATATAAAGTTAAATTCTTTACTTGCAACTTTCACTTCCACATCTTGTTTCGTAGGCTAAAAGTGTTACATTTCTTGAAAGTTAAGGACTAAAATCAGTGTTTTATTTCTTGAAATTGCAAAGATTGGTTCATTTAGTCCCTCAAATTTGTAAAATAGCAGGATAATCTCTTAACTTGACCAATATCAATCAATTTAGCAATATGTAGGTCTTTTCTTGATTTTGATGTATGTTTATAAAATGATTATTTTGGTAGAATGACTAAATTGATTGACTTTGTTTAATTTAAAGGGCTAATTTGTTATTTTGTGTATTTAAGAGATTAAATTGCTTGACCTTATAATTTTGAGGATCAAAATGCTCATTTACTCAAAATTACTAAGGATTGAGCATACATTCCTAGCAAAGGTTGAATCTAGTGGAAGGGGATGAGTCTAATGGAAGGAGTTAGACTCTAATATTACGAATTAAAATTTGAATCTCAATCGAGAGAGACACTGGCATTTACCATCGACGCACATCAAATAGAATTACTTACTTCAGGTAAAGGAAGCCTATAGAAACTAAAACAAAAACAAAAAAAAAACTAAGGGGTGTATATTCAACCACATTCATTCATTATTTTACACGCAAATATACACATGTATATGTCATAGTAACAATACTTGCTTCAAACTTCAAATTAATCAATGAATGCAGCTTGAAAAATGCATCTACCGAAGAGCTTAAAGGGGGTTCTATTATTGTTGTTGATATTCTAAGGTACTTGAAAGATGATATGTTTACTCACCCAAAAAAAAACAAAATAATAGCATGTGTTAATTGCGTATTAGTGCATGTTCAGTTTTAGCCAAACTTTAGGTTATATTTCACATCATTACCTTCATTAGCATATCATAACATGTCTAGAATAAAGCAGAGGTAAGTGCTGATAAACAGTACTAAAACAAGTGTCTTTTAATTGTATCCACAAATAAGGTTCTCTTTTGATTTTATTTTATTCTATTTTACTTTTCCAGAAAATAAGTTGCTAGGTTTAGTCCTTCATCTAATTTAATCAATGTGACCCTCTAAATATCATCTTTCTCTCTTTCATGTGTCCCCAAGTGAAGGGACATGCATATGCACATGCACATAGTTGCTAGAATTCCTTTCTTTCTTCCTAAAAAGTAATTAAATTCATGAATTTCAACAGAATTTCTCAATTTGTATTGCCCAAGCTGGATACAATACAGGATCCTGCAGACAACATCCATATGGTTGGAATTTCACACCGTCGTCGCAATTAGTCTAAGTAGCTGGCTAGAGATCAAGTGAAACGGTTCACACTGTGACCTTTAACAAATCAGATAGTCAAATTCTTAGTTATTCAATCTTGAACAATAGAGATCATTTTCAAACCATGACTTTAACAAATCAGAAAGTCAAAATCTTAGCTGTTCAATCATAATCAACAATAAAGATCATTGGCTGTCTTGACTGCCAGAAATCCGTTCATACAATACAAGTTATAACATATGATCTGATGACAACATAAAATTGAAAGAGTATTGTCCAAAATTTCATATGATAACCATGTAGCTGCTGTGGTATTTGATTCTTTTAATTTTGGTAGATTTGGATTAACAAATAGCCTCGAGAAAAAAATGTTTAACATCATTAAAATGCAACATTTTCAAAATGAAAAAAGAAATAGTAAAGGAACATAATGAAGAAGAGAGAAAGAGATTATAGTTTATGCAATTCCAAAGCTTGCAAATTAAATTTCATTATTAAAATTACTAATAAATATTGATGATGTACTTCCAACTGAACAACAACTTAAGTCATATTATCACTCTTCCATCATTAAAGCCGGTCTCCTTTGATTGAGTTGACACTTAAAAGTAAAACTATAAGTTCCTAACCATAATAATGCTGGCCTGAAGGTGATCTCACATTTGGCTGCGCCCCAGGCCGAACCAGTCCTTGAGCACCAAGGCTTTGTTGCATGTGTGGCGAGGAACCAGGACCAGAAGTTGAACCACCACTAGGCTGTAAGTTTACATTGTGAGGAGCCCCAGGATGGCTGCTTTGAGCAAGAGGTGAAGAAGCGGTAGGCATAGCTGCGGACCCATAGGAGGGCATTGTAGGAAACACACCAGTTTGACCAGGATAAGCACCAGGAACAGATACATAGCCCGGTCTAACTGCATGCTGAGTTAGATCCCATGATGGCACTTGTCCTCCAGGAACTTGAGTCTGGTAGGCAGGGGAACCTCCAGGAACTTGGGTCTGATAGGCAGGGGAATTAGTAGGGTACATAGGTGCAGCCTGAGGATTTTGCCATACCGGTGCAGGAACTAGTGGTACTGTATAGTCTCTACTTTTGTCACTGAAAGCCTGAAACCGAACCATTACACTCAAATTAGACTCAGATTCATTTGATTGTCAAAAACAAATTACCATAAAAGGTAAATCAAGTGTCAAGAAGCATACATTTAAGTATCAAATCTGTTTCCGATCAAGAAAGTGTCCACATTGCTTCTAAGGATATCTCTTAATTTTTTTTATGTTAACTCAAAAACACATTTTTATACCTTTACATTGAGATCAGTATGACGAGAGTATGATAGATGAAGCTTACAATAGCCACCATCATATATGCAATGCCCCTCTAATGCTTCTCTAGCAGCTGCTGCCGTTGTAACATCTGCAAAACAACAAACACCAATTGATCTCAAAATCACAGAGGTGCCATAATTACTTCTATCCATTAGACAAAACAATGCACATTCTAACATGAAGCGGAAGGAAAGCATTTGGTCAACGAAATAATAAACAAAAGCAAGAACGAAATATGGAAAAGAACTGATATGATACGGTCAAATCAACTGAAACAGCCCATGGTTTATCAATCATTAAATCCAAACACTGGTGCACAAACACTATAATCCTCAGCATTAAGTACACAAGGAACCACCAAATCGAAAGACAAGAAAACTAAGGAAAGAGAGTAGCCATATTACATTAGAAATCGTATATAAAACTGGAATACAGTTCACAAGCTCGAGAAGCAACAGACGAATAGGATTGATACCTGGGTACTGAATTAGTGCCTGAGTTTGACCATTCTTTTCAAACATAGCAATTTTCTGGACAGTACCAAATGCAGAGAACACCTGTACAGATAGACCATCATTGTAGAGTATAATTCACACATAGGTTCAGAAGTTTTACGGAAATATATAAATTCTCACTGTGTTGATGACGTCAACAGTAACAGCATACTGCATATTTTCAATGGAAGCCAAAAGTACATTGCTCTCCGCTTCTATCCTCTTCCCATCAGGACCTATAGCAGGCTGGAGATTACATATTGTTAGCACATAGTAACATATAGAAAATGCTAAAAGTTATTGAAGAATAAAACAATAAAACACCTGTGCTGCCCCCTCAATAGCGCTATGATTGACAGGAAGCATAGGATTTGTGTAGTCCCTGAAAAGTCATGGAAACTATAATTATTATTAACTGTTGACACAAGAATATCCAAAAGAGAAAAATATAAATATAGGTGTGCACATTTAAAAAAAAAAAAAATGCAATCCCTGAGGCAAAGCTTCAAAATAAATCGATTGCATTAAACATATTTAGCAAAGGGGACTGTTGGCCGTTTGGCACACCAATTAAAGTTATCATGTGACTACAAAGATGAGGATTCAAGTTATGGAATAAGACTCTTGCAAATGCAAGATAAGACTGTCTATAATAGTCCAAAATGGGTCCGACCCTTCCCCTGTACTCCACCATGGTGGAAACTTATAGCACTACATTCCTCTTTCCCATTAAACAGATATGACGATCTTGCTAGAGGATAAAGTCATTGAACCAAAATGGTTGAGAAGCAATATAAACGATAAATCATAAGACAGTGAATAGACAACTCCGTTAACTTTATGTAATTTTAAAAATATAATGATAGAAGAGATGCTAGTTCACAATACAAGCTTATTAATACGATTTATGGTTCACAGACAAATTCTTTGAGTTCACCACAACTATAACAAATTTTTGTAACACAATGTTATCCAAGAAGCAAGTAAAATAAAGAACATTCTACAATGACATTCTAGAAAACAAGTCTTCAAGGGTGGAAGTTCCATACAAAAGAAAGAAAAAACTAATCAGATAAGATATTTTTCATATAAAAACGATGTACATATTCTAGGTCACAACACTTTAAGTTTGGAACCTCCATATAAAAGAAGAAAAAAAAATCAAATTAAGATACCTTTCATATAAAAGATTGTTTAAAAAAGTAATACCTGATCATCGCCAGGTCAAATGGAAAGACCATTTTTTCAACAGAAAAACTGAATCAAAAAACTATAAACTCTTTCTATAACAATGATTTGGTTTATAGTAAGATGGATATAGGTAGTTGTGCAATGCCAATATCAGAATTGCTTCCAAAGACAAAGATGGAAGCCATATTACATCGACAAGACAACAGCTACAGATAATTAGTATTGAATCCCAATATAAATTATTTATTTTTTAAAAAATAACATTAAAATGTTTAAAGCTAATTCAATGCATGTCAACAACATATGAAAAATAACAAATTAGCAGATAAAAGCACCCCAGAAAAATTACATACAAAAGCTTTCACAATTTTCTTAAGTTTCTGAGAAAATAAACCATCAAGATTCAAGAAGCATAATTAAAGAATAATAATGATAGTTGTCTTGCCTGCTTCCACCATTACCTGCTGCGATTTGATTGAAATTTGATATTCAGATCTCTGTGTGCTGAGTAAGAAATACGCAAGTTACAAGAACCAACATGCTCTGGAAGCAGGTATCTGGATGCAAAAGTACAGATTAATCAGCAAAAATTATGACTATCAAGCTATGAAAAGAATAAAAGACAGGGTAAGAGAAGTAAGCGGGAAATACAAAAATAATTTTGCCTTGGTATGCTTCTTCCATCCAGTGCATCCCTAGCTGAAGCAGCAGTGTCAGCATCAGTGAACTGAATCAGAGCCTGACATGGCATAAAACATAGTTAATTAATATCTCACAGTGAGTAAGGGACATCGAAGGAAGAGCAACTGACAACAATTCACTAACCTGGAAACCTGCGGTCTTTTCGAATGTAGCAATTTTGTGAACAAAGCCAAAAGCAGAAAACACCTGAACAGAAAATTAAAACACTAGTTCATACATCGCATTGCTTCTCCCTAAATAAAAGATCAGAAGATAATAGGACGGCACATGATCGGGAACCATCATAAGTGTAGAGTTTATAAGGTAATGTCAAGAAGGAAAAGGAAGTTCCAAACAGATGAGATTTAAGTGCAGAATGACACCTGTAGTCATATGTGTGACCTTAGAAAGGAGTACGACGCACATGATAATAATTCCAAACTGTCTCCAACAAAAGTATCTAAATTTGAGAGAACACCATCTGTGATTCAATGGATTTCAGTAAAAAGTTGCACATGGTTTAATCAGGTTTCTCTCTAAATTTAAATAGAAGGGTAAAAAATAAAAGTTCACATGATTAAATGAAAATAAACTGGCATTCATATGAAGAAATGGTATTAAAAGAAAGGTTCCTAGCCAGTCACTCAAGAGAAAAAGATGTAACATGAATGAAAGATCTTTGCATGAGACTTCAAGCTTCCCAGGAAAATATCAACAACAACAACAACCAAGCCATTTCCCATTAAGTGCGGTCAACTACATGGATCAAATTACGCCATAATGTTCTCTCACAAACCATGTTTCTATCCAACTCATTAATTTCCAAATTTTTCCTAATAGTTTCTCATAATATTAAGCAGAATGATAGAAACAGTACTGCACAACTTCAAGGGTTTGCCAACCTCCGCAAACCCAAAGGCCCCAGCCCCCAAGTCTCTGTAAATGGCAAGATAACTTCCCTCTACTGCCTTCTTCTTATATACAAGACAGGCTAACCCTCCAACTAACTCAGTGTGATAGGGCCCAGAGTAATGAGGATGTATCATGTGATAAATTGGTGCATAGTGATTCTAAAGGACCTAAGACTTGGTTAGTATATTCTAGAAGGGGTAAGAAGGGAAATAGTGGCCAAGTGTTATGAGAGGATGATGTGGTCAGAAAGGGAGAGCACACAACTACTTCCACAATATCAGGAGTGAAGGGGAGAATGTGAGAGGGTACCCTGGATTATTGTTAGAACGTTAGAATGAGTAAGCAGCTGTAGCCTGCTTATCGGAGCTCTGCTCTGGTCAGAATCTAGGAAGAGATTTCCATTTTCTGTAATACTCCTTAATCATACATCAATAAAGCTTTTCCTTTTTTTCTCTCTGTTATTATATTTTCATCAGTTTTCTATCGTTGGTTCGTATCACTCAGTCTAATTATTTCAAACTAAGTAACCACTGATTGGGTGGGATTTGGAACCAACCAATAATCCCCACACAAACGTAACCAAATCTCATAACCATTGATGTCCCAACCCAAATCTCATGTTTAACACACTTGAGTCTAGATGTCCTGTGGGGAATGGTGGGTTCACCAGCTTGCACGAAACCCATCCCTCCACAACTGTTGCTGGCAGTTTTGTACCGTTTTTGCATCCTTGTTTAACAAATATACTGAATTATTTTCATTGCTACTAAATGTGACACATTCCTAGTTCATTTCCTTCAAATTATATGGCTTCTATAATATTGTTATCTCATTTCATGGGGTTTTGTTGAAAGCTTGGAGTTAGAACATTATAAAAAATGTATTTTCCATTACAATATATTTCTAATGATATGCCACTCTGTCCCCTACCCTTGCAAAAGTTTAAATAGTTTAATTTGTTTCTTTAGCCTCACTCCAATGGAACATGCTATTAACACAAAAATAGTTTGAAACAGCAATTAATTTTGTGAGTATGTTGCTGGCTGGTGATTTTTTTTTTGAACGGCAAATCAATAATTTCATTAAAATGTCTACTTCAAACACAAGACGAGTCCGAAATAAACCTCAAAGAAATAAAAGGTGGACAAAGCCAAGTAGCACACTCCAACTGAGATCCCACATAAACAACTCAAGGCAAACCAAAATCAAAGAGAAAAAAATCCAATTTAAGAAACCTCCTGTAACTAAAAAGCCTGCCATCACAGTAGAAAGGCTACACCAGAAAAAGCTTGCCAAGCTAACAGCAAAAGCTAAGGCAAGAAACCAAAAAACAAGGAAAACAAATGATAGAGAGAGACCAAAGTTACCTCTCCAAGGGTCATGAATTCAAAAGAGAAGAACACAATAGCACCAAAACCAATCCCATTTGAACAAAGAGCCCAAAACATTTTAAAGCACACTTTGAAACAAACTGTGCTTTTGAATTATCTATCTATCTCAGTCCGCAATACTGATACGTTCTCAAAACTTTCATAACTAAAAAAATGCTTAGATAATCCAGAAGAAGAGATATTTCTGGGAGCCACTTATGTGTATAATCATACCCTAATTTCACTGTCAAAATCTTAGATTAGGAGCTTTCATTACATTCCCTTTAAGATCTACCTCTGTATTATTGGGATCATGACATTTTTCTGGCATGTTTTTAAATATTCACTTCACATATAAGTCCTAATGGTTCAAACATGTAGATCTTAAAAATAAGCATATCAAAAACATTAAAGCAATACAAAGTGTTTCTACCTAAACAAGCCCCAGGAGCTTAAAAAATCACAAACACAAGAAAACCAAATCAACTATGTGGCACTTACCAAGTGGATAACATCAATGCTTACATCCCCAGCTTCAACACCTTCAATAGTTACCAGCAAGACATTTCCAGGAATATCTCCAGGGCTTTTGTTGTTGACAATTTCGTGTCTATTGGAATACTGTATGTAAACAGTTTTACCACGAACCTGAGCTGGCTCTGAAGATGAAGCGTAATATGAAACCATTGAAATTGCTTGATTTTGATCCACCTGGTAAAGCATGAATACTAGAGAGTTCAGATGTCTGACTTGGAAAATCAGAAAAAACAAGGTCTCATATCATCAAATATAAGGAAAATACACTCTTAGACACTTAGCAGTTTTTAACTTATACTACTAATCAAGGGAATAAGCTAAACTTGCAAACAACAGCAGAGACAACTGCTTACGATTTAAACATTTTACATTATATGGAGGGTTCGATATTCTTAACTTATAAAATCGTCAATCTAAACATAGGTAGGCTACTTCACCAAACTGTCTCAAAACAAGATGAACATACAGAGAAGAACATAAAGTAAACTCTGACTAGTGTCGATAGGACTTAGGATTTCGGGCTGGCTGGACGTGCTATGGGTTCTAAGATTTAGAGGCTAAAAAGTCAAAATTTAGACCAAACCAAGTCTAAACCTGAAACCCTAATAGCAGTTATAAGGCCGCCACTGATGACATGAAAGGCTGCAATCTCTATTCTAAAACTATGTGATGAGAATGGGAGAGTGCAAAAACAGAATTCAACTTATATGGGGTGCTATTATTGAGAAGATTCATATTCGTCACAAAATCATGGTGACTTGAGGGTTCCCTCACCTCCCTCCAAAATTATGTTTTGATGTTCATTATATACATGTATCTAATTGTTAAGTGACACATTCATTAAGATTACAGGCCTTCTTTTCTTAAGACCAAAACTAGTAAATAGGAGAAAATTGATATGAAAACAAATTCAATATCCATGGAAGCCCTGATTTAGAAGCTCTAAGTCAAAGATTAGAACCAAATCATATTAATAACAACCAACATTCCAATAGCCTAAAGGAGAGTGACGCAAACTATATCACACCGACAATTCATATTGAAGGCGCGCCTGGTATCAATTTTAGCCAAAGTTTTATCATGACAAAGATGAAACTAGGAGCTGGATATATTATTACAAAAGCACAAACATAATATAAACCGAAGCTTCTTTTCTTAAGAGCAAAACCAGTGAATAGGTCAGCTACATGGATCAAATTACGCCAGTGTTCTATCATAAACCATATTTGGATCCAACTCATTGACCACTAAGGGTGTGTTTGGATTGAGGGTTTAGGAGGGGAAAGGAGGGGGGAGTTTACTTTTCGTTTTTAAATTACGGACTATATAACATGTTTTTCTAAAATAAATCAAGTGTGATTGAAGTATTATATAATTGTTTATCATGTTAATATGTTAACTTTTTATAAAACATTTCATAGTGTCCGTAATTTAAAAATGAAAAGTAAACCCTCTCCTCCCTTCCCCTCCCAAACCCTCCATCCAAACACACCCTAAATCATTTCTAATGGTTTCTCTAGTAGTTTTCCTAGGTCTTTTTCTACCGCTTTTGACTTGTCCTCCATCTGATCTACTCTTCGTACGACGGCATCTACGGGTCTTCTCTCTAGATGCCCAAACCATCTAAGCCTATTTTCTACCAACTTTTCTACTATAGGTGCTACCCCCACTCTCTCCCTAATGGTGCCAAAACCAGTGAATATGAGAATATTGATAAAAAATCAAATTCAATATCTCATGAAAGATGAAACCCCTAACTTAGATGCCTTAATTCAAAGAGTAGAACCCAATAACAAACAACATTCCAATACACTTCAGATTGAAGGCATGTCCCATGCCTGAGACATTTGCCTCTGTCAGACATGGGTACAACACCTACACATTCAATCGCTTCCACTTTATCAAATTATTGAATAAACCATCAATATAGTCCTTAAACTATCACTCTCCCTTCAATTTAGTCCCTAAACTATAAAAATATAATAAATAGTCCCTAAACTATATGAATTCCATCAATTTAATCCCTAACGTATAAGAAAATCCATCAATTTAATCTCTAACATCTTAAAAGAAGAGACTAAATTGACAGATTTTAAATACTTAAGGACTACATATTATATTTACATAGTTTAGGTACTAAATTGGTGAGAGAATAAGAATAGTAGTTTAAGGATTATTGGTGTCTACGTGTCGTGTGTGTGCTTGGTTTCATATGAGATGCAAATTATACATGCAGACACTGTTAAATTGAGCTCAGGTTTTTCTCTAATCTATGATCAGATCAAAAAAATAAATGACTAAGAAACCCTAAAAATTTATCTTTTCTATAAAAATAGCCTACGCAGGCTTATTAGCTTATACATAAGTGCTTATGCTATAAGTTGCAAATAAGCTGTTTATCCAAACAGGCCTACTGATCGAAGATGATGTATAAACAAATTAATAATTTAAAACCCTAATAAATCTCAAACCAAAAAATTGAAGGAAATAAAAAAGCGAAAGAACAAGGAGGTGAATTACGAATTCAACGAAGGCTTGATTGCGATTAGCGCCAACATTGCATTTGGTGTTAACGATTCTACCGAAAGGACTACAAAGCTCAACGAGTTCCTCTTCAGAACATTCCCATGGAAGATTGCGAAGGTGAAGAACTTTGGATGGAGTTTGTGTGTATCGGAATTGATGATTGTTGCTTGATGATGTTGACATCTCTCAGATCTTCTTCTTTGATTGCAGGTTTTGATTCTGATGATAGATGAAATCTCCTGATATCAGCGAAAGGGTAGAGTAGAGATTGTTCAAGGAACTCCCTACTTTTTTATATTTAAACTAGACCATTGACCCGTACTAACGTCCGGATCATATAAGAGAACAAATACAGCGGAAATAAGAAAGTAAAAACTTTACTTGAATCGAAAAAATAGTATGATTCAGTTCATAAAATTAATTGCCGCAAACATTTTTAATGTACAATATTAAACAATTTTCATGACATCAACCATGTTACGATAACATGACATATAAATTTGATGGCATAATTTATTGACGAAAAGAAAATCCAACGTCTGTCGAAATAGAAAAAGTACCGATATGAAATAAAAACAATACTACAAAACAAAGTGATACACGTTACGGAAAACTTCTATGTAGACCACATTAGATGTCACATCAGTATCTTGCCCGTCTTCATCATTGATCAGTATCTTTAAACCATCCCTTGAAGTAACCCTCGATATTGCGACGTACAATTGTCCATGTGAAAAAACAGGAGACGGTAGATAGACACCAACATTTGTTAAAGACTGACCCTGACTCTTGTTAATAGTCATTGCAAATGAGACAGACAACAGAAACCGCCAAAAGGATGCCTTTTTCTTTTTCTTTTTGACCAAAGGATGCATTTTTCTAATTGTTTCTTGTCAAGACTACTTGAACGACACTAAGTTGCAGAGTACACAAAAATCATGCTTAAAACAACCAATGCTACAACAACTTTCTAAATAGCAGTTTTAACATTGTGAAGAAAAAAAATAGCAGTGCAATAAAATCAAGACAGCAAACAGCAAATGTGCTAAGCAAATTACTCTTGAGAAATTACTAAGTTATGGAAACAACAAACAACACTATTGTAAATGTGATGTTTCGAAAGTTGTTGCATAGTTTTTTCAAACAGCACTACGAAATTTTTTCAAAAATTGATGAATAGTTTCAAAAGTTTTTTCAGACAGCCCTATACATATAGCAAACAGCAAACAACACTATACATATAGCAAATAGCAAACGTTCGTGATAGGAATAACAATAATTTGCCAAGAATAGTTGTTGAAAAATCCCTATAAAGTTAGTGGATGAAAAACGTATCACTGCCTAAAAAATTATAATCTTGTTTGATTTTTCCTATGTCTATACAACTTTCGAAACAACACTATTCAATTTTAGAAACAACATTATAAATATTATACAGTACAACGAAGAGGAAAGTATACTCACAGTTTCGAAGTCGTACTCGACGATGTATGTTCTGTACTTCACTTGTAGGTTGTTGATTGCCTTGTCATATTCTGAAACTGGGTTTTTGAGTAGAGGACCTATCAAAAACGA
>Ga0315915_1000237_pt1 | contig 50186 bp, 28 predicted proteins | sample MpolbnodulesMG_FD_207738 | JGI IMG/M metagenome (GOLD analysis project Ga0315915, IMG submission 207738) | Medicago polymorpha root nodule microbial communities from Los Angeles, California, United States - branched nodules | ecosystem: Host-associated > Plants > Roots > Nodule | place: USA... | reverse complement strand
CTTTACATATTAAGGAATAGGGTGCAAACCCCTTTCATGCAGTCCAAAACACCACTCCAATGGAACCTTAGCTTACCTAAAGTGGAAATCATAAGTGAAGTGTCGAATCAAAGATTAAGTTGAGACGTTATTGCATATAAATTCTTATATATGTTTCATTATTTCGATTATTTTTTGAAGATATTTCAACGTGAGTTAACTTAGTTGGTAGGGACAATGCATAATATACGCAAGGTCCGAGGTTCAAACCCGACAAAAAAAAGTCAAATAAAAAAAATTACACTCAACACTTAAGATTTAGGTTATCCCTCACTTAATCATTTCATTTCAGCATTCTTCAATATTGTTGCCTTAAAAGGAAGAATACAATCCAAGAATGTATCTCTTCGTACCTCACTAAGCAACTTTCAATGATGAAGCTGTTCCGAAGTGGTAGGCATAGTTGTCCGAATTTCATGATCAAACATTGTATTCTCATTGTTTATGTTTTTTCTTTTGCGAATCTTTATTATAGCCAGAATATAAAGTAAAAGATAAACCATTAAAGATAGTTTCTTCAAACTCTGAAGTACTCAAAAGTGTATGGTAGTACATACATTTCATATATCGGAAATGCTTAATTCAGCGAAAAAAAAGTTAACGACAAATACACAGAATTGTTTTTTGGGTTAATTAAGTTTTTAGTCCTTATAAATATTCACAGTTTTGTTTTTAGTCTCTATAAGATAAAATCACACTTTTTAGTTCCTATAAAATTTTCCATCAACATTTTTAGTCCCTATAAAATTTTTTATCAGCATTTTTGGTCCCTGTCAAAAATTTCCATCAGCATTTTTTGTCCCTAACATGCTTAAGGAAAATGTCATAGAGACTAAAAACTGTGATTTTATTTTGTAAGGACTAAAAACAAAACTGTGAATATTTATAGGGACTAAAAACTTAATTAACCCTTATTTTATTAACCATTAGACACACAATAAGATGCTCCAACCACTCTCTATCACAGTGAAAAAAAGGTTTGAGTAACTATCAACATGATTTGCCGTAAAAAAATAAAATAAAACAATACTCCCTCTGATCCTATTTATAAAAAAAAGTTGGGTCAACAAAAATTAACGTATATAGACTGAATTTTTAACTAGATACATCCAGTTTTGTTGACCAAACTTTCTCTTATAAATATGACAGGAATGAGTATATGGTTTCAAAAGTTGGGCATTTTTGTTTTCCCAATACATAGTGGGAGGTGGCATCTAGATTTTCTACACAAACGATTAAAACAAAAGTGGATAGTATGGAAGAAGCTTACTTAGTTACGTGGTGACTGATTTTAAGTTTAATAGTAATTTAATAATTGAAGATTATATGATATTTGGTGATTTGGGAAATTTTCTTGAAGAATTTTGTCGTGATATATAGCAATTCTGTTCATATATATACACGATAATACTTTTGGAATATGATGTATAAGCTTAACAATAGTCCAACTATTGTATTTTTCAAAAAAAAAAGAAAGTATAACTATTGTATAGTTATTTCATATAACTAAATTAACTATATAGCCAGAGTACCGTGTTATGTTCTAGCACTATACATTAAAGAATTGAATATCATACTCTAAAATCATATGTCGAACATGTATAGTACGAAATCTAACTAAAATTAAATAAAGATGGTAAAAAACATGCGTAAGCATATGTATCAATATCTATTCAATTATGTTCTTTTTCTATAAAAAATTTATGTTCTAATTTTTTTATTTATTTTCAATCAGTGATGCGTGGTAAGCTTTAAAATCCTAATTTTTGAAATAAAAATCATGGCTGTGTACTATGTTTCAAAACTATGTATGTAATATCTAAGTTGAAATAAAAATCATGGATCATGGTTGTAGGTATGACAGCGTAAACCTCAAGTCCTATTTTAGTCTCTTTGAAAATATTTTTGAATTTAATTAGAATGCCCTCGTGAAAGACATGGACTTAAAAATCATTTTCTAAAATAAAATAAAGACAGACGAATGACTATGATATCTTAAGCGCACAGGCTTAGGATATCACTTTTCTTCACATACAAATCACACAAAACATAGTATCAAGAATGAAACAGTTTAAAAATGGTTTTAGGATCAATTTCCTCAAACACATGAATAGTCCCACAACATATCAAAATGACTCCACAAAATAAGTACTAAAACATAAAAGATAATCTTTGTTTCCCTGATGTAACATAAATAGAGCAAGGAAAGTACACATTGCCAATCAACCAAACATAAACTCCAGACAAGCAAGATGCATGCAAACTTCCTCAAGCATCACATAGATCCTGTGAAATGACTGCAACATCGCAAGCACATAAACACAATTAATGAGTGGACGTGTAATCGTGTTACATAATTTATAAGAATAATTTTAGTACAAAAATGGAAAAAATATACACATAGGAAAACAATGCATAGATTATGACACTGAAAAAGTATAATGTTCATAGCATAAAAGAAGACACAGTTCAGATAGGAAATTTGCACACATCACAATTAAATAGATATACTTCTTATTTACCAATGGTCGTAACACAAGTCATAATAAAGTTATTTTCAACATAAGAAAGTTATAACTCAGACATTCATAGCATAACATAAACAAAATTCATAAAAATTATATTTATATAACTAAACTCAACTAATTCAAAATCAATTCTCAGCACCACATAATCAAACACAATTTAAAAATACTCTTTTACTATGAGATTAAAAATAACCTAAATACCTTTTGAGGCAATTGACAATTGTTGGTAGTTGTGATTTTAATAATAAAGACTCCCTGTTGGTGATGGAAAATTAACAAGACAACAAAATAATGAGAATGTTAAGCCACTCTAGTTCCAGCATATGCAAAATTTTAGAGAACAAATATATTTATCAAGCATTGTCATAAGATACCTTTCCACCAATCTCCTCTTGAAGCAGCTCCTGAATCATCGTTTTCCCAATCATACTTTGTCTATAAGATAAAAAAAATAACGTGTTAGGAATTTTCTACTAGAAAATAATTTTAATTATAAAAATAAAATGAAAATATACAATCTGTTAAATTATGTATTGGATACAATTGGGACATACAGTAAAAAAAAAAAAATTGGAAAAACAATAAATTATATATATATATATATATATATATATATATATATATATATATATATGTTTATATATGTAATGTAAACAATTGTTAGGACTAGAAATGACAACATTAGAGAGAGAGAGAGAGTTGGGGTAGGACCTTTTGTAGAAAAGACAGTGGAAACTTGATTTAGGTGGTTTGGACATGTAGAGAGAAGATTCGAAAATTCAGTAAGGAGAGTAGATCAGATGGGGGTAGTGAATTACTAGCGGCAGTGGAAGACCTGGAGAAACTATTAAGAAAAATCTAGAGATTAATGAGTTGGATAGATATATGATCGAACATTATGGTGTCATTTGGTCCGTGTAGCCAACCCCACTTAGTGGTATAAGCTTTTTTTTTTTTTTTTTTTTTTACAATAGGCTTGGTTGTTGATTTTTGTGATGTAAACAATTGATACACTATCCTTTGATTAATGGTTAAATTTATATATTTAGTTTCTGCATGTTTTGGTATAATTTTGTGATTTTATTCTTTCCGTGTTGATTTCAATTCCTGAAAATTTATGTTTGATATATAAATGTCAATGCTTTTCTAGGCTGCTGAAATGAGAAATGTCAACGAGAACAGACCTGCAGCTGCTGATGAGGAAGATATGGATCCAACGGTATGACTCCCCTTTTTTCACCGCATTGTTTCCATCATGTTATTTCTTCTATAGAATGTTTGATGAACTGTTTTTTGTTACTTGGGTTGTTTAACTGCAGCAATACTTGGAGAACAGGCTTAAGTATCTTGCGACTGAAAAGGAAGAAGGGAGAAACCCATATCCACACAAATTCTCTGCCACTATTACTATTAGACAATATATCAAGGAATATGAAGGTTTAAGTGATGGGCAACATCTTGACGATGTTTCTGTGTCTTTGACTGGTAATCACGAGTTTATTTGTTGATGTTTTTGTTTTTGAATTTAGTGGTTGCTTGTGTTGATATATTTGCTGTTTCTAATATGTTTTCTGTATTTCAGGCAAAATCATGCACAAACGTTCCTCTGGTGCAAAGCTTGTCTTTTATGACCTTCATGATGATGGTTTCAAGGTTCAGGTTATGGCCGATGCGAGGTACCCATTGTTGTTTCCTTCAATTTTACATATGTAGAAATGATGCCGGTACAAAATATTGTATTGTATTAAGTTATTAGACCTTCATTGCTATGTGTTTGCTTTTTGAAAGAGCCCAAAATTTAAGCTTAAAAAAGTGATTTTATGATGTGGCTTTTTTTAAAGAATTTTTTCACAATTACATGTAAGCTTATGAGAAAAGGTCGAACAGTTTTTCCCCATTTTTTTTACATATTATGTATTTCTTGAAACAGATCTCTTATAAAATATATTTTCATTAAGCTTGAAACAGATCCGTTATAAAATATATTTTCATCAAGAATATGCAGAAACAAACAAGCTCTTAATTTTAAGATGGGTCTTATTGATTGTGAAATAACAGCGTTCTTTTTAGATTTGACTCCTGTTACCTTGGTGTCTGGCTAACATAGAAGAATTGGTTTGGCTTTTTCAAATTTTCAAGATGTTTTGTCATTTTAGTTCCTTCTTGAATGTATTTTTTTTCTTCTTATTTTAGATCCTACATTTTTTTTTTAATTCTTTCATGTATAATTTAGCACGACCGAAACAACTAATGTATCTCTTATGCAGTAAATCGGACTTAAATGAGGCTGGGTTTGACAAAGTCCATTCTAATGTGAAGCGTGGTGATATTGTTGGCATCACAGGGTTTCCAGGTTTGTGGTGCTATATACTTCCAGGACTCTTATTATTTTGTTTAACTTCGTCTTTCTTCCATATGAAGTCTGTAATTCTTTGACATAACAATAAATAAATATTTTTTTTATTTTGTAAATGTATTAACTCTTTGGAAATAGGAGTAAATTAAGTGAAGTCCTATTAGGATAATTTGCATAGTATTAAACTATTCTATCTTCAGACTGGGAACATGCCTCATTACCATTCACGAGACAATTGCTAACCATTTTAAGCAGACAAATCACTTCAAAGTTCACACAGTTGCAAAAATTGGAGGCCGTATTAGTTGCAGTTACATTTATTTAAATCCTACTAATTGGGCCAATATTTTTCTATTTGATGTATACTTGGATGTAGTCTATTATATAGCACTGCATTCTGAATTATAATATTGTTTTTAAGGTTTTCCTTGTTTAATTGCACAGGCAAAAGCAGGAAGGGAGAGCTTAGTATTTTCCCCAAAACTTTTGTGGTGCTGTCACATTGTCTGCATATGATGCCTAGGCAAAAATCTGCTGCTGCTGCTGCTGATAATGCATGGGTGCCAGGAAATACCAGGAATCCCGAAGCATACACTCTGAAAGACCAGGTATAATAGCATGAATTGCCGTCTGATAGATGCTTTCACTGCTTTAAGTCTGCTGTATACTATCTTAGAGGGTTATAATGAGGTGGATACTATCTTATTAAATGTTGGTTTGCAATTTACCTTCCCCCTATGGTGGATAACGTTTAGATTAGGGAATGAATTGAGATATATGTTTGTTTGTTATTATTCACTTTTTCTTGTGTGCGTTGTATTTTTCTTTTTCAAATGTATAGTTGGTACTTGATGTCATTATGTGCATTTTTTTTACCTTGGATTCTTTATAGTCAGTGTGCTACCTGGCTTTTGTTATATACTCCCTCCGTCCCTATATGTAAGCTCCCTTTGGTTTTTTCACATTTCTTAAGATAAGTTGTTAGTGTAATTAATGTGTCTATTTTGTGTGTTAATATTACCAAATTATCCTTTGTTTGTATGTGTATTAAATTTTACTTTTCATATTTCAAGATAAGTTAGTAGTATTAATTAAGGGTATGTTTAGGAAAAAAATAATAAATACATCTAGTAATTTGAAAAGGGGTTTACATTTAGGGACAAAAATAAAGTCAAATGGGTGCTTAGATATAGGGACGGAGGGAGTATTTAATTTATTTATATTTTATGGTTTAGTTTTGTGAATTTAGGTAGCTGCATCTTGTCAGGTACTTGGTGAAGGATTGATTAAATTGAGTTCTTTGAATCATTTATTTGCTTGCAGCTTTCTAACTGCGTTGCCAAAATGAAAAATTATTACATAGGCTTGCAGTGCTCATACAATCTTTTTGCAAATTAATTTTAACTCAAAATGAAACTAATATATTTAAACTCGAGGCTAATGTGAATCATACTGTTAAGCAAGTGCGAATTGATATCAAATGACATTTTATCATGGGCCTGTATTGCAATTCTGAAGCTTGCATCTTTATTTTTATGTTCATTTTTCGTGTATTGAAAGATAAGGTGGAACTGTCTCCAGCATTATTCTGCCAAGTATAATATACATGTTTTGATAAATCTTTCTCTGTAGATGCTGAACAAAAAGTTTTCTTTTGCATTATCAATTGTTTTCTTTCTATAAAAATATACATTTTATTTCAGGTACTGATAATAATTTGATTTATTCAATAAATTATCTTCTCTTATTATTTTTTGGCTCAATTATCTTTTCTTATAGGAAACTAGATATCGGTTACGCCATTTGGATTTGATGCTTAATACAGAGGTTCGAGAAATATTCCGGACTAGGTCTAAAATCATTTCTTATGTTAGGAGTTTTCTGGACAAGCTTGATTTCTTGGAGGTTTGTTCTGTACCTTGAGTATCCTTATGTTGGATCCCTGTGATTTCTTTCCTTCCATTCATATACCTACTTTTCCATCACTCTCAGGTTGAAACACCTATGATGAACATGATTGCTGGCGGTGCTGCTGCTCGGCCATTTGTAACTCATCATAATGACCTTAACATGAGATTATTCATGAGAATTGCTCCAGAACTCTATCTCAAGAAGTTGGTTGTCGGTGGTCTGAACCGTGTTTATGAAATTGGTAAACAATTTAGGAATGAGGGCATCGATTTGACTCATAATCCTGAATTTACTACCTGTGAGTTCTATATGGCTTACCAGGACTACTATGACTTAATGGAGATAACAGAGAACATGTTGAGCGGTGAGCATTTACTAGGTCTTTAATTGTCACGATATTTCTCTTTCATGTATTTTTATTTTAATGTCAAGTCATTAATTTCGAGTTGAAACCATTGAATAGGTATGGTGTATGAACTTACAAAAGGCAGCTATAAAATCAAGTATCATGCAGATGGTCTTGACAAGGATCCTATTGAAATCGACTTTACTCCACCATTCAGGTGTGTTGTGTGCATCATTTGTCACTGATGGTCATTAACATTCTATTATCATTTTGAAATATTGATTTGGATTGTTTATTGTTACAGAAGGATTGACATGATAGAAGGACTAGAGGAGATGGCAGGCCTCAATATTCCCAAAGACTTGACGAGTGCTGAAGCTAATCAATATCTAAAGGATGCCTGCTTGAAGTACGAAATCAAATGTCCCCCTCCTGAAACAACTGCACGTTTGTTGGATAAGGTAATATCATTTCCACTTTCTTTTCGCTTTTTTTGGGTATAATGTGACTTTTTTTATTAGTTACCGTTTTATGTAAAACTTGATTATAAATTATTTTTCTCTGTTACAATGGCACAATTTTTTTGGGCTGTTTATCAATGTCATTTTCTATGTTATTCATATTCTGGAGTTTTAGGTATATGGTTAAGATATTTAACATATAAGACCAGGATAAGATTTCAGCATTAGTTTTCTGTGTTATGTTTGGTAGGATGAAATAGTTATCGATGAGAGGACAAAACTGTAAACATTTGTCTTTGTAAATGAACAACTAGTATTGCAGTTTGTAACTTTGTTTTCCAGTTAAGAGCTCTGCTGATACTAATTAGTCAATGTTATATAACAAAAATTTCTATGACAATAAAGTTGCGGCAGGTTTAGTCAAGCTTAAACAAGTCCTTTCTATTACTCTTTTGTACTTCTTTTCCTGTTAATGAATTTTATGTGTAGCACTTGCTCTTTTGCCACTTAATATAAGTGGTAATTCAGTTAAAATGTGTGCACTTCTCGTTGCTGTACTTCTTTCCTGTACCTGAGTTCCTTCATTTTGGCCTCTGTATCTGTAAGATACATGATTGCTTTCTTCAAGTTATTGCAAAAGCTAGGGTAGAATCAGATAGTGAAACCGTGATAGTTTTTTTTTTTTTCCTTCGTATATTTCTTATTTCTCTACTAAGTTAACATGTTTATACCTTTGATATGATTGTTTTTTTCTGCCCGTAACTTTAGTTTTTGATGTTTACTTTTATGTATTAATCCAGTAAGATTTATGATTTAAAAATTAGAGGAAAACCAAATAAAATTTTAAGAATAAATTTGGTGTTGAATGGTCCATCTTTAGATATCATTCATGGCAAGAAATTTTTGCATTCTGTGATTCATGGAAGCAGCAAACCCCATGTAGCGTGGAGAAAATGCATTTAATTGTTGTTCTTGTTATATTGCAGCTTGTGGGACACTTTTTGGAGGAAAAATGTGTCAATCCTACATTCATCATAAATCACCCAGAGATAATGAGTCCTTTAGCAAAGTGGCACAGATCAAAACCAGGCCTGACTGAACGTTTTGAATTGTTTATCAACAAACATGAGGTAATATCATGGCTTTAAGTGATTATTCTTAAAAAATTATGAATTCACGAATCTGAATCCTGATCACTGGCTTTGTTACTTTTCAGCTTGCTAACGCGTATACTGAATTGAATGACCCTGTGGTACAACGGCAAAGATTTGCTGATCAACTCAAGGTAATAAGATATGATACCTGCTGCGATATGACAAACTAATTATGCTCAAACTGTTGGCTATATTTTCTGAGATAATAATAGTATTTTTTTTTGTTTGTTTTGCATCTCAGGATCGGCAATCAGGTGACGACGAAGCAATGGCCTTGGACGAAACATTTTGCACAGCTTTGGAGTATGGTTTGCCACCAACTGCTGGTTGGGGTTTGGGTATTGATCGGTTGACTATGTTATTGACTGATTCACAAAATATCAAGGTTTGTTCTCTTTTCTCTCTCTGTCTCTTACTCTCCAAGTCTCTATCAATCTGCATGTTCATTTTTTCTGGAAATATCTTATAATTTTCTGTCCTTTTGGTTCCAGGAGGTTCTTCTCTTCCCTGCCATGAAACCTCAAGATGTCGTGTCCCAATTAAATAATTTACAGGTTTGTTCTGCTTCAAGTCAATAAACATGTTTAATCTACATGACTGCTTGGTACATACTTTCCTAGGAAAGTGTGGGCACAGTTAGATTAGAGGTGTGCTTGGTTTGGTTCTTGATGAATTAAAACCAACCGAAACCCATTAAAACCAGATTTATGGATTGAATTTAAAAACTTATCCAGATTACCTCCTCCAGAACTAGTTCGTTTTCGACAAACTGGTTTTGAACCTATTGCAAAACTGGGTTCAAAACCTGATGTGTTCAAAAACTGGTTGAAAAAATGTGATCAAACTAGTTTGAAGACTTTAGCTTTGAAAGTCTGGTTTTAAAAAAATCTTTCTATTTAATTTGTATCAACTTGGTAAATGGATACCCAAAATCATAATACCCAAATAACTGACAATGCTTTGTGTTTTTGGGAATATCTTTCTGATCATTGAACGATAAACCTAAAATTAAGCAATGCTTGGGTTTTTTGGGAATATCTTTCTGATTATTGAACAATAAACCCAAAATTAAGATATATAGTATGTCTGCAGCATAAAATGGTGGCGCAATGATTTTTTTGATATATTGTCTAATTTTCAATGACGAACATGAATGTACAAACAAAGGACAATAGCATGTTCCTACTTATTATGTATTAATTAATATTAACATGATGTTTGTCTGTTATTATTAATAATATTACACGGTGGTGTTAATTTATTTGAATCATTTTTAAAAGAGTGGCTAGAATTGTTTGAAGGGAAGGGAAGTGAAGTAACACAGTCAATAAGGAATATCATTTTGATCACACCAAGTTTTTACACTGCAATTTGTGTCAAATCCAAGTTGAGTAAGTTGTTTATTTCTCTGCTCTATTGATTTTCAGGTATAAGAGAGATGCAAGATTCTTGAGATTGGAACTCAGTTTTGATGTGTATTTGATCAGCAGTCTTTGCATCTGTTGTTCATCTACCCTTATTAAGAGCTTTGAAGGGTGCTTATTCTACACCACATTATTATTTTTTTTTTTTGTGAATTTCTGTTTCAGATCTAACTTGTTGGTGTGATTGGATTAACTTGTGTCACATACCCGTATTATTATTTGTTATACTTTTGAGATAACAGTCAAGTAGACTTCCATCGACCAAATTTCCGTATTGTTCTTTCTCTATGTCAGATACCCGTAATGATAACCTGTTGAACAAAAAGTATTCTTGTAACAAAAATAATAAAGTGGAATTAGATTAAAGGGTAAATGACACTCACCTCCCCTAAGCTTCTCTTTGACAGCACCAACATTCCCTCTTATTTTTTAAGAAACTAACGAGGGCCTCCCTTCTGTTTAACGGATCAAATTTTCTGTTAACTCACTAGTTTTCTGTTAACTCTTCTGCACTCATATACACTCAGTTCTCTAGAGTTTCGTTTTTTTATTGTAATTTAGTCATGACATTTTGTTGTCGGACATTAAGGAATGGCAAAATAAAACCAATATCTCCCAAATTCCACATCTAAGAATATAACAAAGTTCACGATAAGCAAGAGGAAACTTCCAATTTCAAAATTCCAAAATAAGTGAAGCATCATAGAACAATTGGATATATTAATAACACATGAAGTTAGGTTTGTCGTTGTGGCATTCTTTAGACCGGATCCCAATGGTAGTTAACAGTTGTTGGAAGTATTTTTTTTGTCAGTTCAGTGTGTCTTGCGAGCAAACATCTAAAGAGTAATTTTCATTGTTGTTGCTAGTTGTGCCTTTAAAGATATATCATGAGAGTAGGAATAGTGGATACAAATTCACAGAAAAAAAATACGTATAGAAGCTTTGTAGACATCCAATAAAATTATGGTCTCACGAGCTTTGCTAAGTTCCTTTCTGAATTTAAAAAAAAAAAGTTTTTTCCTGTTATCTGCTTAACAGGAAGTTAACTGTGTCAAAGTAAGGGGGATGTGAGTGTCATTGTGAAAATGGATTATGGATTGGTAGCAGCAAAGGGTGAGAAGGTTGGAAGTTTGGCATGTTGGTTAATGAGACAACTGTGTGGGATAGATAGATGGATATGTCTGCAATTACTCCACCAATGCACCACTTTTTAGTGGTGCATGCTATCCATTTGATTGTGTCATGCTGAAAGAATTGAGATACTCGATAAAGAGATGTTATCCATAATCCATTTTCGTACATTATATCCGTCCTATGTTCTTTCCACGTCCCAAAATATTTATAAATTTCACCCAGAAGTACTGATAATAAATGAAGCATCTTGCGGGACAGTGAAGTCTTGGTAACTGGTAAGTTCATTCAAGATCAATTGAACTTCAATAGCTCTTTTAGCCTTCCAGCATCCTAAATTATATCCACCTATTCCAAAGAAATATTAAAAATCTTGAGTGCAATTCTAGAATCAAAGTCATCGATACGTCAAATATTCCAATAAAAAGTCTTTATTGAGGAGGGAAAACAGGTTTGGTATGCTGGACTGTTGCTTCTGTTTCTTTGTCAGACAAGGGGTTAAAGTTCTTCCGAAGCATCTTTCTCCATAGCTCTTATTTATCGAAACAATTTAATGTCTCTATCATATAGGTATGTCTAGACACAAAATAAACACATTAAAGAAAATCAATATTTATTTATAGCCTTTGTTTACAATTTTCACATATATTAAAAAAAATAATTATTATATTTAATGTGTTTATATTATGTCTAGACATCCCTAAAATTTTAATTTTATATATAGTGAAGTATTTAACTGACTTTTTTATATAGTCCCTCGTCCATATTTATTAGCACCCTTTTGCGAGTGTAAAATGGTGCTTCTTAAAAAGGATGGAGAAGACTTTAATAAACTTATATTTTAAATCATTTAGAAGTACAGTATTAATTAAGTCCATATTTTTAAAATTAATAAATCTACTAAGTAGTTTAAAATTGACATTTTTCAGAGATAGATGTAGAGTAGTAAAAGTACTAATTTGTCTTAGGAGATTAAAAGTTGGAGTTGGGCACACCTATATTCAAAAAGATATTTTAGAAGTATCTATATACAAAATGAACATATTAACTATACTCTAAACTTTTATTGATATAAGTAAAAATGACAAAAAGAAAATGTAAAATATTGACAAAATCGTTGTTTTTGTTACAAAAGCAAAATGAAGACACATGTATTACATGATTGAGACAATATATATTTAATCATGTAAAAATAGACAGAGAGAGAGGAGAGGTACTGCAGACTTGTTTGATTTCATGCATGTACTTGATGTAATGTTTATATTTTTTGTGGTGTGGACTGCTGTATTTTCGCAAGTAGGTACAACTTGTGCTCAACTTGTGTTCATGCCTTCATGGGATCTAAATTTAACAAAAGATTCTCTTTGCTTTGAAAGGGGAACAAAAAAAAATCCTTGTCCCCAATTACTCACTGTCACTGCATATCTGTAATGATTAATGAATCTCTAAAAGGGATATTTAATTTTAACTTGCAGTGACCACAAGTTAAGACAATTTATTTAGATTTCTCAAACACCAATTATTTTGAAATAAAAATAAAATGTTAAAATAATCAAAGATAGTACTTTTTTTTTAAGAAGTTAAAATGGAACTTAGATTAAGAAACACTCTCTCTGATTAGCACAAGGAGTGCTAGCACAGAAAGCCAAAAGAATCTTTAAGTGTTATACTACAAGGCACAAAGCTTGGACAGCAAAATTACATGCCAATATCCAAACAAATCAATGGATTAAGCCACCAACTATGATAACTACAAGCAAAAAATATATGTTTCGTCTTTAGCCACCAAAAAGAAAGCAACTTAACTTTGTCCACTAAATCATGAATCAACTCAACCTTATTATTAAAAATCATGTTATTACGTTCTTTCCATAGCACCCAAATGCACGCTAGCCAAATTAAAATAAGAGTAGACAGAAGGCGACTACAACAGCCTCCTAAATGACCAAACTGCAAAAAATGATCTGACAGACACATAGGATCTACACCCGAAACACCAAGCCAATTGCGCAAATGAGACCAAATGATGCCAAAAATAAGACACGAGAGAAACAAGTGATTTGACGTTTCCTCCATCCCGCAACCACCCACAGAAAGCTGATTGTCATGTGATAGAATGTTGCACCAAAGATAAATTACCCTTAGTAGGTAGACGATCCCGAAAAAGACGCCAAGTAAAAATAGAAACTTTCAAAGCACTTTTTTTAAAGATTCCCTCATCACTTTTTGAAAACTCGTTTTAAATTGTCCATTGCTTGCATTAGGTTAAGAATTTTTTTATAAGAATAGAGTACAGTTTTATTGTAGGCACTAGAGTAGAGGGAGGTGATCCACATGCATCGGAAATGTGTGCCCTTCCAGGGATCATGTGGTTAATTGGGAATTGGCCAATTGCCTGAAAGAGAGTTGACTCTTTTTATCTTTTTGGTCCCAACCCAACTAGGACTAGGGAGAAGAGGAAACTGGTACCGTTGTCCCATAAAATGTCAGTGACAGTTGACTGAAATTGGGAGGGATTAGGGACTCTTGTTTGGATAAATTAAATCATTTTGCTTAGTCCAGAAGGAAAAATGACATCATATCCTTCTACCTCATGTGCATATGGGAACAGATAAATAATAGAAGAACGTGTATTGTGTGAGTTAAACGATTAGAATTTAGACCACTTAAAAAATCTAAGCAACATAACACATAAGAGTATTTGAATGCCTTAACACACTTTTTAACTTAATTTTAATGCCGGAAACAACAAATTGTATTGTCTTGACAAAACCGCACCAACCGATCCAACCCAAAGCGTATTGGTATGGTTTGGTTTGGTTCAGATTATATTTTCAAAGTCAACCAAACCAAACCGCATGCATTTTTATCTTGCGGTTCGGATGACTTTTAACTTCAAAACTGAACCAAACCGTACCACGAACCCCCCTATTTTGAATATAAAATCAAGTTTTGGGATATTAACTTCTTTCATATATTCAATTATTTTTCTAATACATTCATGACTTATATAAAATGATATTAACCAATTTTTTTCACTATTGGATATCTTGGAGAGAAATTTTTATAAATTGAAAGTGTTTCTAATTTATGTTCTATTATGTTCTATTCTATCAAAAATAATTATTTTTAATAACTTTAATTATGAATGAATAATAGCAATTTTACTATAAAGCAGATAGAAAAGACAAAATTTAAACGACTATAGTATAACAATATTTCATCTATTTGCATAGCACGAATCTTCATTTTTTGGTATTTGGACAGGAGAGGCAAATATACCGGAAATTTATCCAATGCATGATTATATGCCCTATATATAACGCATGAAAGAATAGGTCTTACGTAAGTATGGATCATGCCACTAAAATATAGCACTTTGCATTATACTAAAACCCCACACTGTAAAATCTGTCTGTGATCAAATAATTGGCTTGTAATAATGTACCTAGCATTCATAATTGTTATAAAGTCAAATATCTCCCCACATGCCTACATGTTATAGCTCCAATGGTAGGTATGTAATATTGGAGTGTTTTGTCAAAAAACAAAAGAATATTTAAGAAACAAAAGAATATTGAAGTGTAGGAATGAAAGGAAGAATTTGGATTTTGCATGATGTGAACAATTCTTTCAGTTATATAACTCGAATGGTTCAAACAAAAATGACTCAAATTTTAAGTTCAATAACTCATATTATAGATTGTTTTTGAGGCTCAACTCATGATATAATATGGGCTAATACCCATAATGCTACTCAAATTACAATTTACCACCCTAGTTTGTATTACACATTATTGAGCAAACACTTGACTGACCTTCCTTACTTTGATTGTTCACCATGATTCCTTATAAAAAAACACATGATCCCAAGTATAGTTTATAATAAGTTTGAGTTGGAAGAAGTATCATCCATAAGGACCTCTATGATTGATAACATTAAATTAATTTAAGTCACTAAAGTGGTGATTATATTTTCTTCTACCTATGTCATAATCTACGACCATGTTGGAAATAATAATTGATTGTCTTCACTTTCTTTAGCTTGTTAGGAACCGCTTTGACAAATTATTGAACGCCCGTCAAATTGAAGCTCCAATGCATAGTAATTTGTTTATTGTTGCTATGATAATAGAGACTTTGTCGTGTAACAAGTGTGAGTTAGAAGTCTCACACCCGTTAGAAAAATTGAAGTTAAACACGTTGTAAATGAGAGAATCCATAAACTAGTTGCCTTAAAGTTTTAGGCAAAAGTGTGTTGTCTCACTTCTGTTTCCCCTTTATTTTAATTATTATTTTTAAATGAAAAGTAATTCATATTAAAGTCTATACATTCTTTGTTTAAACTGCACAAGTAGTCTAAATTTTAACCTTTTGACTGTAAATTATAAACTCCCAAGTAATCTATATTTTAATTTTTTGACCGTACATTATCAAAGAGAAGTTGCATGAAATTGAGTTGGTGAATGGAACAATAATGGATATATCTAGTATTTGATATTGGAGATTTAAGAGGGGATATTTCGGAATATGAGAAAATTAAGTCTCATATGAATGAATTCCCCTTTATTTATTTTTTAAATGACAAGTAATTGATATTAAAGTTTATACAATCTTTGTTTAAACTGCACAACTAATCTAAACTGTAATCTATTAACCGTAAATTATAAACTACACAAGTAATAAATTTTAACTTTTTGACCGTAAATTATCAAAGAGAAGTTGCATGACATTGAGTTGGTGAATTGAACAATAATGGATATATCTAGCATTTCACATTGGAGATTTAAGAGGGGATATTTCGGAATGAATTTCCCTTTATTTTAATTATTTTTAAATGACAAGTAATTCATATTAAAGTTTATACAATCTTTCTTTAAACTGCACAAGTAATCTAAATTTTAACTTGTTGACCGTAAATTATCAAAGAGAACTTATAGAAGTTATTTTTTTTTAACCTATTTTGTATCTAATTGTAAAAAGGGGAGTTCTACGGTGCAGTCAAAAAATTGACTTTTTTGAAAAAGTTATTTTATTTAGCCAATAATATAACTTTGATGGTTGATGGACCATTCTAAGTCTAAACTTTTCTTTATTACAAATTAGTCTTCATAGAAAACATAAACTACTTTTGCTTATTGTTTTTTCTTCCACTTTTACCCTTAATAATTTATCAAAAAGTCATTCTTAAACTTTTATAATTTAATTACACTTGTATAAAACTGGACATCAGTGTATTGAAACATTTATACATTCATTTTTTTAAGGGATTTATTTTTATATGTTTTTATAAGCTCAAACCTAAATTATAAATAAATTTATATGCTCATGATCACCCTTATTTATATGCTCACCCTTACCTTTATTATTTTATATGCTCATCATTACTCTTATTTATATGCTCACCCTTACCCTTATTATTTTACAGTGAGTAATGCATATACATAGATAATAACATACAAACTATAACAAAAAAATAATAATATACAAACTATAACCAAAAAAAGATAATAACTTCACCAAAAAAGTCATTCTCATGACTTCATTGTAGAATTTTCCTTGTAAAAAACTGGTTGATAATGGATTGAAGATATCTTTCTCTTCTCTTCTAAAAGTAGGTCATTGTTGAGCCGAATTTGGTAACCAAATCTTGGTGCGTTTGTTTTGCTACTCTTTTTATTATTTTTTTATTTTTTATCTTCTTGCTTTGCATAGTTACTAGTTCTATTCTTTTTGTTGCTCGATACTACTTTAGATTTGGTTTCTTTTGTCTCTTGCTCCACAAATCTAAGTTTGTTGGTGTATTTGAGTCTGAATTCCCAACAATTGATGCCCATCGTGGGGCAAATGGGTAATTTTTTCAAGTGAGCACCATAGGTTCCAAGTGGACATCGAGAAATTTACCGAAGACAATGATTTCGGGTTGTGAAAGGGAAAGATGCAAGCAATCTTGATTCAACAAAAGTGTGTAGAAGCTACAAAGGGTGAGGTTGTATTGTCGGTCACCATGTCATAAGTACATAAAACTAAGATGGGAAACAAGGACAAAAACTAAGATGGAGAACAAGGACAAGAGACCTGTTGTCTTCTACCTCAGAGATAAAGTTCTAAGAGAATTTACGAAGGAGACAATTAGGTCTGAAAATGAGTCGAGCCGAGTCAAACTTGGTTCAGCTCGGCTCAACTCGATAAAAATATAAATATTAGTTCAGCTCGAAACTCGTTCGAGTTTGTCACAACTTTTTTTTAGTCCGAACTTAACTCAAATCAAATTCACGAACAACTCAATTCAGCTGGAAAAAAAAAACTATAATAATTAAGAACCACATGTTTTTCTTATACTTTAAGTTCTATTATCAATAAAAAAAAAACTAAGGTTTAAATTAATGAGAACTAAAATGAACCTTTTAGTTATTATTATAAAAACCACTTAAATTTGTAACACATTGTTACTTGATGGAATGTTGAATCACAATCCTCTTTTATAGACAAGTTTTCCCTCATCCTTTCCAAAACTTCCGATATGGGACTCATTGATTCAAAATGAAAATTATGAAACTATGGAAATTCATTCCTAGTCCTTATATGTGTTTCTTATATGTGTCTTACTTCTAGTCCTCATATGTGTTTCTCAATCTCTTTTCTTTAACACTGAATTTGACACTCTCATTCACACTCTCATGGAACATTCATGTAATGTATGTATTAACTTAACTCGCTCTCAACATTTTCAAATGCGGAATCACTATATTTTTTTTACTCACGTGGTCCTTACCATGAATAACTTTTTTACTTCGTAATTGTTAATAAGTATTAATAAAAAAAATTACAAAGAAAATTAGGAATAACATTTCCTTTAAAATTAGTTCAACATATTTATTTAACGAGCTTAATTTTCAACTCAAGTTAAACTCATTTGGTTCATGAACCAGATTCAATGAGTTAATTACCGAATCGAGTCTCGAACTATTTTTGAGTTGGTTCAGTTCATTGTTGGCCCTAGATGCAATCACAACGGATATATGGGAAAGGTTGGAGTCATTGTATATGACCAAGTCAATGGCTCATAGACCATTTCTGAAAGAACAACTATACCTATTTAGGATGGTGGAGTCAAAAACCATGACAAAGCAATCGATGGATTTTAAAAAAAGAATTCCTTGATGATTTGGTGATCATTGAAGTAACATTGATGATGAAGACGAGACTCTACTCTTATTGTGTGAATTTTCTATATCCTTTGAGCACTTCAAGTATACCATGCTTTATGCTAAAGAAGGCACTTTCACCTTGGTGAAAGTCCAAGCAGCGCCAAGAACCAAGGAGTTAGCCAGTCTACGGTCTTGAAGATTAATGATAGTGCTGACAACTCAAATGTCTTAGGAGGAAAAGCTAGAAGTAGAGGAAATTGGGAAAAATCAAAGGGTGGTGACAAGAAAAAGCACAAGTGCTTCAAGTGTCACAATACCGTTCATTTCAAGAGGTATTATATCGAGTTAGGAGTCAATAAGGAATCCACACAATTTGGACTTGAAGACAATTTGGCAAGAAGAAGGTGGAGTATATCACTTTGGAAAATGTGGCACGTGTAAGTTGACCTTCATGTAGAAAAGGTGTTTGTTTGGAGAGACATTAAACACCCATGATCAACATGGAGAGATAATCCAACTTGAGATGGAGTCTTCACTACTAGGACTAAAATGTGATGAATGGCGGCACCAGAATGGTACAACTATGAAGTACTTGTGTGTTATGACTAAGTAAAATTCAAGGAATTCCTTAATAAGACAAAAGATATTCCGAGAGATGAACAAGACATGGAACAACTTGTGTGATTACCTCAAAAACCAAGGGTAATTGGAGGCAAGCATATCTTCAAGAGGACGAAGAAGCGTACTCCGGGATTTGAAGAGGTTATGGTGAAACATGTAAAGCTACCTAAAAGGTCTAAGGTAATTGGGCACAAAATCTTGAAGAAGGCGGAACACGTTCTGAGGATTGAAGAGGTGAAGGTGAAATCTTGTGAGACTAAAAAATGTAGTTGGAGGCAAGAACAAGTAGCAAAGTAGTTGATGGTTAAATTGTTGAGATATGCCTTAAAATCTCATGTTGGAAGGTGGAAAATTGTGTGGCATTCTTTCCCATGCACTAGGCGTATGGTTTTGATAATTTCAGAAGGTTTCACCTCTACGACCTATGTGAGGAGCACAAGATAGTATAGTACGAGTTGTATTATTGATGATTCACACACCAAATGCACGAGAGGTTGCACCAGGCTTAGGGTGCATGACTATGATCTCTTTTGTGTAATATTGTCAACCCAAAGGAGAGAAATTTTAGGAAACATAAGAGGATAAGATTCGAGTGTCTTTAAGGGAGATTAAATGGTTCGGAAGGATTGTGATTGTCTTGGGAGAGTCAAAAATCTTTGAGTCTCTTGTTAATGGGAAGAGATTAGGAAATGGGTAGAAATTAGGCAGTTCTTAGAGAACTTCTAGAAGATAATTTTTTGTAACCTATTTTATATATTTTTGTACGAAAATCATCGGTAGTAGATCAAAGTGATCTCTCCCTCATTACATAAGTCATTGTTGAGTTGAACTAGGTAACCAAATCTTGCTATGTTTGTTTCTTTACTCTCTTTATCTTTTTTCTTACTTTGCTTGTGAATTTTCTTTTTGGCAGTTACTAGGTCTGTTGCGGTTGTTGCTGCTTGAGACTACTTTGAATTTGGTTGCTACTGACTCTTTATCTACACATCTAAGTTTATTGGTGTGATTTGAATCCGAACTCACGATAGTGACAATAATCTTGTGTAGGGTGAATTGATCCATACTAGGGATAAGTACCTAATGCTCGTTTGGTGACTTTGCAGAGTTTCATTACTTGAGAGTCATGATGCTATTTATTTGGTTATTAAATAATATTGATCTTAGTGTTAATTTTAGAGGATGTTTTATTTCTTTTTATTTTGGTGTATTGTTTGTGTTTGTAGGAACATGCTTCTTATTCCATTTGATATATGTGTTAATATATGATACTATTGTTACAGGCTTATGTATATTTATATGTTTGGGTGAAAGTGTTGATGAATATGATTTTGAGGATTATAAATGTTAAGAGAAGGATACGTGAAAGGAAATAATAGAATTATTGTTGGATAAAGACGTGGAAATTATATAACGTTATTGATAAGGTTACCGTTTGAGATATGATAGAATATATATAGTGACTAGATTGTGATAATGAAATTGATGATATGATGAGGGTAGGTTGGATTTCCATGACCCAAGGAAGTGAGATTGAGTTTCACACACACACACACACACACATATATATATACACATATTTCATTGTTGTTATGCAAATCTATTGTCATATTTATGGGTGCACAAGGTTAAATCCAAGGGTATTATTATTGTGCAGATGATTGAATACCGTTAAAATAAGTCATCCTAGAACGAATACTGACAGGATAACACTAAGTGGGTTATCCTTGCCCATATCTTGGTTGTGATTGACTCATAACATCTAAACTTCTTGAGATGACAGATGACACTTACACATAGAAGAGATTGTGGCATTATGTATGGAAAATGATAGGTTGACCACTTCATGTTGTACACTCTTTGTACCACTTGTTGAAGTGGCAAATTTTAATTTTAAAAAATTGTTTTGGAATGAATTGGTATTAAATGATTAAAATAAAAAAAAATTGTTCGATTAAATTAAAAAAGGAAAGAAATCTGCATTTGTTACTCCTCTCTCTCTCTCTATATATATATATATATATATATTCGACTATTCACTTCTCACCCTAAACATCGACCATCGAGTTCTCTTCAATCCACCACGACGACCACCACATTCCCTAACCTCGGCGTCGCGTTCTCCTATCTCCATCAATCCTTTTGATTTCAATAGGTTCTTTTTTCTTCTCCTTCTTCTCCAATTTTAATTTCAATTTTACCTAGCTTAGGTTTACTTTGTAAGGGTGGCCATAGGAGTATATCTAAAAAATATGAGAACTAGGTATGAGGCAACAAATTAGACGAAAAGTGACATAGACTTTTAAGAATAATAATAATCTTAGTAGTGCGGCGTCAAACTACCATCAACGAAAGAATAATAACGTTGTACGCATTTTTGGTTGCTCAGCTGTATTACAGTTATTGAAAATTTGTTGGGTTCTGTTTTTTATTGCATTATGTTTAATATATATATATATATGTGTGTGTGTGTGTGTGGGGTTTTTTTTTCCAAGGGTTAATATGTCTTTACCCCCCTGAAATATAGGTCATTTCCGGTTTTCCTCCCTGTAATTTTTTTTTTGATTTACCCCCTGTAAAAAAAATTTGTTTTGATTTACCCTCCCTAATAGGCCAAACAAAAACCAATTTTATTTTATTTTTCAAGAAATTTTCGTTTTTGTTTGGCCTATTAGGGGGCAAATCAAAACAAAAATATTTTATAGGGGGGTAAATCAAAAAAAAAAATTTACAGGGGGAAAACCAGAAATGACCTCTATTATAGGGGGGTAAAGACCTATTAACCCTTTTTTCAATTATACCTATAGTTATGTCCAATGTTGTTAACATCAATTTGATTTGTCATTTAAATAGATATGGGCGGTTGAACATTTAAGCCTATGTAGTTGACCAAATAAGCGATTTCCACCATTAACATGTTGGAATGTCAAACTTTTTTTTTAAAATGAAATAGTTAGTAATTGCCTTTAATATATTAACTCAATATTGAAGTTTTATAGTTTAAGTTTTCACCCACAATTATGTTAATTTTATCTATTTATTGTAATTAGTTGGTTGAGGAATTGGTCCCAACAGAAGAAGACATGGAAAATGAAGTCCTTGTTCAAGCCGTTAACCATTTTAAAGTTGGTTTTAGAGATGGGGCATACCCTTTATTGACGTGCAAACTTATTTTGCTGAACATAAAAAATTGATGGGTGAACACAAAGATTTGCTTAATTGGGTTTCAATCCTTGAAGATGATACGAGGACATTAAAAGCAAATAGTGTTCGTGGTAGGGAAAATAGTTCAAAACCAAGTGGTGGAGAATTATGAAGTGGGTCAAAATACGTAAGAGATAAGTGTGGTAAGATGGATGCGGTTAATGATGTGGTGAAAAGTGAGGCGGGAAAAGTAGAAGAAAATGATACATTCATGGATATGATGAAGTTGGATGGTCAAGATGTTGCTGAAAAGGGAGAAAAAATGGGATGTAAGGGTTCCTCCACATTTGAAATATTTGTATTAGTTCTTCACACATCAAAAGGTAAAGGATAAGTAAGTCTATAATTTTTTTTAATGTATTTTAACTACTTTTAATAATGTTGCGGTTTTTGAAATCAAGCTTTTACATAACTGATTAACAATTTTTCGTCTTTTTTTTAGTGTGTTATGTTAGGTAGATGAAATGCGTGTTGTTGGAGAGTTTTTTCAATGCATGAAGACGATGAGCTCAGTCAACTCAAGGGTTTGTATTTTTCGTTAACCTTTTTCGTTTTAATTTAGATTTTACGATTTATATTTGTTAACCATTATTATGTATGATTTATATACCTTAGGTTATGAATCTTGCTGCTAGAACTATGATGTATGATCAAGTTTGAAAAGATGGTTGCGTGAAACATTTAATTTTGAGTGATTTTTTTCGGTAAGGAATTGTATTAAGTATAAAGTCAAACAACACAAAAGTCTACTAAACTTTTATCATCCCATGCCTAAAATATATTATAATAGTAGTGGCAGGTGGTTAATAAGTTAAAGCTTAAAGGCACATCCCAAAGGCCGTAAAATCCAATGGATTGAGTGGCAATTTCAGAAATATATGTCAAGTTGGACAAACACACTAGTGGTGATGCGGTTGTGCAACTTGTTAAGTGTACATCTTAAATTTAAGTAATATATGTGTGCGAAGAAGTTGCTTTATACGATGTACTTAAGTATTTTTAATCATATAATTTAGGTATTTGCACCAACCGTTTTTTAGAAACATTGGACATGTTACGTCTTCGATCATAGGAAAAGAAACATGTTTGTGTTGGACTCGTTATACAATGAAAGAAATGGCCCAAGACAGCGTTTGGATAATGCAATGATATATGTTTAATTGATAAAATTATTTTGGTTATTTAGTGGTTACTGTATTTGACCAAGTGATGAAATGATAACATGTGTTTCTACAGAAAGTCCATTTTGAGAGGCTATTGAAATTTATGAGCAAATGCTTTAAAAATGAAGGAGAGCAGTTGGAATATTCATTGGAGGTTTTAGTTGAGGATTTACCTAAGCAAAAAAATTGGTTAATAATGTCCAAAAATATGTTAATACTCATGGATATATTTACTTGTGTTTAGCGACTATTTACCTAATTTGAAATTTGTATATTTTGCAGTCATGATTGTGAGGTTTATGTCATCAAGTATTTGGAATTGTGGGGTGGTGAAGCAAAATGGGGATACAAGAGCATGTCTGACTATTCATTGGTAATGCTTTAATCCATTCTTCAATGATGTGTTTAATTTTTTTGTTGTTGAAATTAGTAATATGTAAACATTGATATATATGTATATGAATGTATTTACTTATGTACAAAATGATATCCTTGGGATTCGCTGTGACATTGTTTGTCGTTTGGTACTTCATGAAGAAAATAAGCAGGGAGGTTTCGTATTAAATAAGCCAAAGCTACCGGTTGCTTATCAATTGATTAAACATACATTTGTCTAAATTAATTGTGATCAATTGTCATGATATTATGTAGGCGTTTTGTTCAATATTCCTTGGTGTATCACATTATTACATTGCCTTTGTCTTAATACTCGTTTATGTATATATGTATTTCTTTGAAGTACATTTGATTAAGATATCCTTTTTTTGGTTATTAAAATTCATTTATAAAATATTATATTTGTTCGGAAGACTGTGGTAAATTAATTCATATTAAATTGATGTACATAAGTATTCTCCCTCTCATAATTTATTTCATTTGTATGTGCTTCGATGTTCGATTGGCCTTAAATGTCATTCATTTTAAACAGAAAGTTACAGTTAACCATAATATTGTATCACATGTTCTCCCTCTCATGATTTCCTGAATTGTATATTCCATTCAAAGAGATCACGTGGGTATATAGCCAATATGAGACAAATTAGAAAAAAAACACTAACACAATATCACATTCACCAAATATTTGTGAAGTATAGCATGGTTTTGGTTAGTTTTTCTAACTCAGGTATATAATCTTAGACTAGATTACACAATTGGACTCTGATAATGAGTTAAGATTTTCTGGATTGCCTAAAATGTAGGAATTGCACATAAAACATGTGTATAAACAGTGAGAAGGAAACTAATTGAAAATGAAATATTTGTCAAATAAAGAATATTATTCACGTAAGACTCATGTTGTAAATACCAAACACGTGTGTTTTAATGGATTTATTTTTTATTTTTTACAAAGTACACCCCATCAGAAATAGTAGAGTGTATGGGTCGAGTGTGGACATTAGAGTGAAATATGTTTCAATATTGTCTATGCCCACGGGAACGTTTCTCAGTCCCAAACATGAATAAATATCGTAGAGAATAGGAATACCACATGGAAGAGTCTACACGTCTTTGGCATACTTTACGTCAACAAGGCCAAAGAAAACAAAAACAACATTCATCAAAAGTCCCAAAGGACAATAACGAGTTGCTCGAACTGGCCATTAACTTCATACACAACAAGAACAATCAAATGCAAATTCGTCTCAACAGTAGGGGTGTACAAACGGTTGGTTCAGTCAAATTTCGGTTGAAAACTGCCAATCCATTCAAAATTGCAGTTGATACATCTTCAGCCATTCTCGTCCGTTTGGTGCTTCAGTCTCGTCGGGTTACGATTTTTTTGGGTGACGGTTTACTCGGTTGGTTTGTTTCGGTTATCATGGTGCGTGAAGAAGAGGAACGCGCATATTTTACCGTTGTTATTCTGCTGTGAGGAAAAGAAAGAGGGTTGTTTTGGTGTGTGAGATAGTCAAAAAGAAGGATAAGAACAAAGTATGAGTAATTGAGGTGAATAAATAAATAAAAGAAAGATCAGATACGTGAGTGGGGTAAAGAATGATTCAACAAAAAACATGATATAAAATTATCAATTAATAGCTTGCTAAAAAATACTATTAATAATACTTCTCTGCCACATGTGCTCGTAGAAATAAAGAAAGATGGGACACATGAGTGTCAGAAGATTGCTACAATGACCTATAAAAGTTGTCTACTTTGGCAGGTTATGTATATCTATCGATTTGGATCAAAATCTTAAATCCGATTTCGACCCATTTATGTCCATCTCAAACCAAGTTGTCTTATTTGTGTATCTGTCCATTCTGTTTTACCCGCCTATTTCGATTTACATTGGTCGAACTTTGATTATTTGTCCAACCGTACTTAACAGTTATCAAAATTCAAGGGAAGTTAAATTACGTGGAATTGAGCATCTCAGTCAATACTAGATAGATGATGATTTATCCGATGAGTAATAATTTTTAATTATGGTTCTCAATATTATTACTACATTTTCATCAAACCCACATGTATTGTACCATTTTAACTATTCATCTATATAATTGTTCTACCTTAATTTTTATATTTACCCATCCATCCGTTTATACCATCGTAAGTGTCATTAATATTATTTAATTTTTCTGTTGTATGACCGTCTTAAATTTAATGTTGTGTGGTCTCATGTATTGCTGATGAATAATTTTTTACTCAGAAAATCAATAGGATACTTGCTTGTATAATTGGGGTCATATGATTCAAGCTATTGTTTGTTTGGAAATATATGTTGAACACTATAAAATTTTAATAAACCGCTTCAATGAAGTACCAAAAGTTACTGGATACATAAAACCATACTCATTACATTAAATTAAATAAAATAGTGAAAATCATCACTGGACATAGCAGAACATTGAAGTCCACAAACTAGGATAAACATATTAAATATAAAATAACTAAATATAACTCTACATTAGCTGCTCACTTTCACTCTATACATACAACAACATCGGTTCAATTTCTTCTCCTGATCTCCAATGAAACATTTCTTCAACATCAAAATCTTTACGAAGAACCCTAGGATCTTAACTTGTTTTCTTGTTATCGTCATCATCAACAATAAATATTTCAATATCCATGACCCTTATTCAAACATATTCACTCTTTAAGAGTTTACCAAGAATACACAACATTCACAACATATTCACAAACCACATAGATTGACAAAGGTTCGCATAGTCATGTACATGTTGTTCACACTTCATCATGATCACCAAAATAACAATCAACAAAAGAATACACATAGTCATTAGACATGGCAACGGGGTGGGTATAAACATAATCGGCTCTACACTCGTTTCATGTTACCCAACCCCAAACCCGGCAGGGATAGAAACTCTACCCCCAGACCTGCCCCAAACTGAGACGGGTTTCCCGGCCCTGCCCCCACCTGCAAAATTAAGGAGATTTAGATAAGAAACTAAAGAGATTTAGATAAAAATTAAGTCATATTCAGCTACAAATTCATGGTCTGTTGCCACATATGATAAAAAAAGTCGAAGATGCACAAGTGATGGAAACTCTTATACAAACAACTCAGGGACCATGAAACAAAATGTCATTCTCTAAAATTATGAGACAAGTTATATCTTCCATCATTAGCAACATCTTGTATTAAAACTCTCATTAGCCAACAACATCCTCTCATCTTAATAATAAGCTAGAAATATCACGTGACCTTATTATGACTCTCCTAATTAGCAACTATCATATTTACATCATAAGTTGGTTTTATATACTACTTTCTTTTTAGCTGCGTATTTTCACATATAAGGGTGCGAGGCGGGTGTGAGTATCCCCCGACCCCGGCCCCGTTTTAAAACTCTGAGTTTTTTCCGCACCCGCAATGTTCTAGACACGACTCTATATGCATGCATTATCATTTTTGAATATCGGAGTTATTTTACAGATTGATCCCACCACTTTAGACCACTTCGGATACTAAATATCCTATTAACCACTTCGGATGCTAAAACATCATATTCACCACTCTGGATACTAAATATCCAACGACTCATGGATGCATGGACTTCACGTATAGACTCGACAATGAAGAACACCACTTAGTTTATCATTACATAATTCACTCCCTCATATAATATAAACACACTAATTCATCATCAAAACAATCATCTCCATATAATCAACATCACCACTTTATATACATGTATTCAATCACCATTTATACACATATATACATGCACCATCATGAATTATCATCATCATCAATAATCATCATAAAAAATCATAATCACCATGATCATCATTAAACATCTACAACATTAAAGAAACAACATCTCTTCATTTAGCAAAAATATAATTTTAGACGATTAATCATTTACACCTATTTAATTAATGCATCATGCATATATCAACCACTAATTCAACTATTATTCATAAACTTATCATTATCACATAGTCATTCATAAGTTATCATAGTCATTCATCATTTATCAAAGTCTGTCTATTTTCTCAAAGTTCGTCTATTTTTACATATTTCACCAAAAATAATTTACATGTTCACATACATCTTTATCAATCCTACATGCTTTATCTATGTTCATTATCACAGTAGTTCAAACATAACAACATCATTTCATCAAAATCAAGTGTTCAACATCATGTGTAAATCAAGTACTCACTTCTTTAATTTATACATTATCTTCACATCATTATATACACATTATTGCATATCACAAATTCATGATTACATACCCATTTATTCACTCTAAAGACTTCCTTAAACTCGATTATAGTTTTGAGGATGTTTCATTGAAAAAGTTATGATAAAGTTTCATGAAAAATGTCACATGACCTATGCGTAGTAATTTGACCATAACTCAAGTTATAGAAATGATAATTAAGTTAAACCAAATCCACAAGAAAGCTAACATCAATATCTAAAACTTTCATGTTTTCACCAAGGCCTATTTCAAAACGGAAAATGGTGAAAAAATGATTTTTCTCAGGTGGTCTGACAGAAATCGGGAGCCAATTTTTCAAAATCGGGGGCCGGTTTTTGTCGAGCCAAAAGTAGGAAAAACAACTGATTTTGGCAATTCGGGGCCCGATTTTAAGCTAACAGACAACATCAAAATCAGTTTCAAAAATGCGTTTTTCACCCTATAATCACTTTTAAATCACCTAACTCAATTACAACACACCCAAATCAATTCAAAACATTATCCATGATCATAATACTTGTAATAAACACTTTCACCACTTCAAATCATCAATTACACATCCAAAATCATGATTTATACTCACTTCTCCATAAAATCCAAGAATAACACATAATCACAACTTAACCATGAACTTTTTTTTTGTTGAAGGAAACTTAACCATGAACTTATCACTGTAATCTCAAACAAACATAACTTAATCTCATACCCAATATCATAGTAAGTAGGTAGAACATAAATTTAGCATTATTCCTCAACGACATCATGGATTTCACATAATTAAGCTAAAATTTCAAAATCACTTATTTCATATAACCTAGAGTAGTGATATTTGAACAACTATTTGATACAACTTTTGTGACAACTTCTTTTTTCTCTATTTTCATTGGTTAAAAACAATGGAGAGAGAAAAATGAAGAGAGAGAATAAGAGTATAATGTGAGTATGAGAGAGAAAGTTGTCACAAAGTTGTCAAAAAGTGGTTATACAAATATCATTTCTCTATAACCTAACATGAGTTTTAGCACAACAACAACAACATTTCACAACTTTTATCATATTCAAAATTAGCTTAATGAATGGAGCACGAAAATTAATATGAATCAACATCAATTTCATGAAATCATAAAAACAAACATGACCCACAACCACACAATTGCTCATAATCTCTAAATGGTAAATATAAACTTCCTTTTTACCTCAAACTCCCAAAAGCTAGTCTCTAAGCTCCAATCTTCCCGTCTACTTTGATCTTCAAGCTTGTTATATCTATTTTTCCTCTTGGGTCTCTTTCTCCATTATTCTCTCAATTTTCTCTCTATTCTCACTTTGCTTCTTTCTAGTGAACTTACCAAATGAATCCTAAAACTAGGGTTATGACTATCCTCTAGCCTTATACACATCTTATTGGGCTTAACTCACTTAACATCTACTGAGCTCAATTATTCTTACTAACAAATAACTCTCCTCTTTCTAATTAACTTAATTCTCCCCTTTTTACCTTATACCTCTATTCTAGTAATTCTACCAAGTTACTACTAACCTCAATAATAATCTTACACGCCCAAATAATTAAAATACCCATCATTCTAAAATTACCAAAATATGATTTATCTTAAAATGACCAAAATACCCTCAACTCCTCTATTTATATTAAAATCCAATTAACCCAACAATCCAAACACATCAACAATTAAATAAATAATAAAACAATTAAATAAATAATCATAGCAAAAATCAGGGTGTTATAGAGGGTTTGGAGAATTTAAAGTGTATTTGCAAATTGATACTATGAAGGAGTGTATGTGTGTGGAAAGAGTTAATTTAGTCACAAATAACGAACTTGAATCGAATCACATGAAGTATGAATTGATTCAAATAGTGTAGAAAGAGGAGATCTACATGCTATGAATATTGATATGAATGCTAAGAGCACTGAATCGAATCAAGCATTTTTCAGATGAATATTGAATCGATTCAAATCTACATAAGCATGGATTTGAATCGAATCATGGTTTTCAGAAGAAGATTGATACGATACAAAGAACATTGATACGAATCAATATGCAATGATCAGATACTAGAGAGGCTAGCTAGATGATTTGATTCAAAAACTTCAAGGATAAATTTGAATCGAATCACGCCTTAATAAAATCAAAGATTCTCGAGACAAGTAATGATTCGATTCAGAAATGTTTGACATCATTCTAAATCGAATCAAAAACTCTATAACGCGATTTTGAAAATTCTTGACTCCCAAGAAACTCCCAAACTCAATACAAACGCTTGTCAGCAAAGGACAATATTGTAGATGACTTGAGATCTTGAATTGACTAAGGTGCTTTCAGAATTAAGCTATTTTAACAAGCGCAAAGAAACATAAAATATCATTTTAATAAAACATCGTCAAAACCTAAACTAAATGATTGAAGGAGCAACAAAAGAGACCTATTTAAAACACGATGATTTTTATAATCTTGATGGTAAAATTCTACTTAAAGAATTAAAAGTCATTCGAGAGATTTTAAATGTTGAATCAAAATCAAGTTTTATGGTATATATAAAAATTATTTGAACACATTTAATTGTTTTCATAATGCTTGCATAACTTATAGAATAATTTTTTTTTGAAGGATAACAATAACAATAATCTTAAGTATGCCTATTATTATGAAGTCTATTGAGAGAAGTTTTTTAAATTGAAAATGTTAAAAATTTATTTGATATCTACATATGACAAGGCAAATTAATATTCATGCATTTATTTCCATTGAAAAAGATTGATTTTACAGCAAAAAATATAAAAACAATATTCAAATAATCTATGAGGCGTCATATTATCATTATCTTAGCTTGCAAACGTACTCAAAATATGAGGGACTTGCCTATTTCATCCCATCTTGAAGTCTTGCGAGAACCATGCCTAGTCGTCATTCATCTTCTACGATTATACTATTTTCTTTTCTTATTCTAGAGTTTGAAAAACAAGCATGCTATTTTTTTTGGAGGAGCATGCGTTGTTATTCTTCCACAATTTATAATTTTTCTCGAAAATATATATATTACCACTTGAAACTTGCATGCACCCAACTTTGTGAAAGAGACTTCAGTGACATTTGCACATGTCAATTCTTTCCAAAAAATAAAAAAGAGGCAAGAATATTAGAATTAAAAGTTGTGAAAATACACTGGTCCTTTACCTATATGTAGATAGCTTATTTTATAATTCTGTTATTGTATATATATGTCATGGTTTACTTACAATATAAATAATCTATTATTGATGGATGACTTCACAAATGGCAAATTTAGACTTTGTATATATGATGTATGAGTATGATTATTTTGGGTACTTTATATGATCAGGATAATTAGATTAGAAGGCATGTCTTATTAATGAACAAACAACTAAGTTATATATAATGCGTTGACTGAATTATTCAATTTTAATATTTATTAATATAAGTTTTTATTTACTACAAAAATATGAGAAATGACCAATGGTATTGAGAAACATAATTCAAATATAGATATATAATTCAAAAGATTAATAAATACTAAGAAGTTTCAATGAAAGTCAAGTCTAGCAGAAGCTACAAAGCTACAGTCCCACAACAAGGTAAACCAATGTTTGATACCCGACAGAGCAATGTATCACAAATTTATTCTCTGACACACCTCGAATATATTACCTTTGATGGAAGAAACCTATATAAAAAAATATTAACAAATAATTTATGATAGATAAAGCCTCTAAAAAAAAATCATGATGATGATAGAGAAATATTTTATAAATGGAACTTATAATTCAAATGAGAGAATAATATAATGTGTCAACGTAGGTTGATTTAGTTGGTAAGAATTAAGTTCAGTTTTTATCGGGACTTGAATTTGAATCTTGTTATTGATCTAAGAATACCCTTGCTAAGTAATATATAAATAAAAGATTATAATGAAAAGGAAAAGATAATATAACGAGTTTATCCAATTACCATATTAAAAAGTTGTGTAATTACTACACTAACAAAACTAACAACCTTTATTTCTAAAACAAATTCCTTTTAATGAAATCTTTGAACGTTGTACTTCCTCCTTTCCAAATTATATGTCATTTTAGAAAGAAAAATATCTTCAAATTATATGTCATTTTACAATATCAATGAATGATTAGTTTTTTCATTATGCTATTTACTATTTATTACTTTATCTTTCTTCAACTCTTCATTACTGAAAAATATTTTTGTAAAATAACTCATAATTACTCTTTTTATATATTAATTATATTTATTAATATATGTGTAATTTTTAAAATGACATATAATCTAAAACTGATATGATCAAACCCTTATATTAACGTAGAGAAACTGAAGTTGGGGTCCACACACCATCCATTATTGTTGTTGGAAAACCTATAATTTTGTTGCTATAAGGTGTGCTTTATGACAAGTTTCTCTTGTGGGACCCATTTGAAAGTCAATCCCTCATTTTTATTTTAATATATATACTAAGAATATTTGTATTGATTATGTTGTGCTTTTATTTAAGAATCTAAAAATGTGATACTAAATTAATTTTAAAATTGACAACATGTCACACAATATTATACTGTAAAAATGTATTTATATTTATTTAAAAGAAATATTTTTTTTTGAAGGAATTTAAAAGAAATATTTTTGTGTATTGTGAAAAAACAAGAAATATTTTTGTGTGCAAATACTTATAGCTTTACAACATTTTTTTTATTTTTTGACAAAAGCTTTAGAAGATACTTGTCAACAAAGTATATTTCAAAAGAATATACTTTTGGACCATACTTATTATTGTTAATGATTCTATTTTCTTTTGTGGTCAAGAATTTCTTTTGAGCAGTTTTTTGGTCAACAATTATTGTTAATGATTCTTTCTGCTAATAAAACTAGTATTATTGTTGTTAGTTACCATCCTCAAATCACCACCGTCACGTTGGCCCTTCAACCACAGCCATTGAACCCACATATTTTAGCCTTTAATGTTAACTATACTAAATTACGGGATACATCTTAAAAGATAAAAAAATGTGATTATATAATTTTTCATATTCTTTATAATCATCGTAGAAACGAATACACATTTAATTTAAAATCTAATTTTACATTTACTTAGAAGGTTAAATTATATATTAATTTAGTGAACTTTGAATCCAAACAAATTTTTTAATTTTCTTTAACCCTTATTAAAGGTGGCTAGAATGTAGGATTCAAATTTCGACTCACTAGTGCAAATCAGGGATCCAAGACCTGATTTTTAAAGATTTCAGACCTGTTTTTGTGCAAAAGTGGTCTTAAATCTCTAAAAAAACAGGTCTTGTATCCTTGATTTGCACTAGTGACTCCTACATATTACAATTCATTATCCATGCTAATCGAGGTATGCTCAGGAGAAGGATTATAATTTAACCTTATTTAGTGACTTAATGTTTTAAGGATTCTGCTAGTGCTTGGGGAAACTAGTAAAAATAATTGAAACTTTCACTGTAAATAATAGTTTTTTGTCTTTTAAAAATTGAATGTATCACTTTTCATCACTTTCTAATACAATATTTCTATATTAATTATCTTAACTAGTGTCTCAGATGCATTCTTTAAAATTTTCCATGTTTTAATCTTCTTATCTTTATTATTGAAACTAATTTTTTTGTCAAGTTATTGAAGACTCTTCAGTAATTCTCTAGTAAATCTAGATATCTCCCCCTACTCTCAAGAGAAGATTCAAATTGTCATTACTCTCTTTTGTTAATTAATCTAATGACTAAAATTCATCTATTAAAATGAATAAATAAGATATCCAGAGTTCAAACCCAACCAAGCTAAACTCACAAGATCAAACTCTTGTTACTATAACCATAAAAAATATAACGTCTTCCAGTAAATTACTTACTCCCTCTTATCTCAATTATAAATATTTTGTACTTTTTAGATTCATTAAATAAATGATGTATATGACCTACAATATAGACCACATACATCATTTATTCAATAAATAAAAAAATGAAATATTACTTATAATTGAGACCGAAAAGAGTATTCAACCATTTATTATTCGTGATAAATTAACTTGATGAATGGAACAATATCAAATATTTTGAATGCCAAGAGTAACAACTTTTCCATAACCAACAAAAGTTCTTCTTTTGTCAAAGCAAAACAAAATTAAGCTCATTATTTTAAAAAGTGCAAATATGTAGCAATCAAATGACGAAATAAAATTAAGTGGTCTCACTGCTAAATTAATTTTGTAAGTGTCAACAAGTCAATTAAGTAGTGGAGTTCAGAACAGTAGGTTAACATGATCCATATTGGTCACCTCAACATGGCCAGTAGTACACAATGGGACCATTAACTTGGTAACATGACTATTCTGAATAATTTAAAGTGTTTTTAAAAAATAATTATAAACTAGATTTTAAAAAAATAAACATGGTAACGAATATGTTGTCCCAATTTATTATTCTCAGAGACTAAAATAAGTCTTTACTCAAAAAAACATTGATAACTTCTATGATTATATTCTTATTTTTATCTGATTAATCATTTTGAAAAATTAAAAGAAATAATATATTAAAAAATAATATAATATATAATGAAAATCTGAAAACATTTACTAACAAATAAAAGTATTATTTAAAAATTATATTATCACCTCCGAAAATAATTTTAAAAAATACCGAAATTAATTTTCACGACAAATATTTTTCAAATGTTTATCGTGAAGGAAAAAATAAATTTGACTTCTTCCCTTGAAATTATTTAATAGAAAAGCGTTTAGTTGATAATTATTTTGATCATATTATAATTGTATTATAATATTTAATAGAAAAGACTTGGTAGCCATATAAAATTAAAGGCCTTTAATTTTTTCAAATTGAATTTCAATAAAAAAGCCTTTAATTAATTAATATAAAACAAAAACAAATATAAATTTGTTTTTTAAACTAATGAACAATATTTTAATAAAAAAATAGTATTATTTCTGGGAATTGAGAAAAGATACATGAAGAGTAGCCGAGAGAGAATAGTCTAAAATTGAGTCTAAATTCATTTAATTTATTTTTGGTCAAGTAAATCATTTGATTTATGATTTTATATTATTTTATTTGAATGTTATTAATATATATTCAAAAAGTCTTGTTTCATTTGATATTGCGAACACTTTTTTCACTTTGAAGAGAGTATATAAACAAGTGCCATAGAGGTGTGTGAGCTCATAACCAACATAACCTTCTTGTACCGTAATTTCTATCCTATCATCCATTTTCATTTCTTGGGATTCAGAATTCTCATTCAATGATCATTTAGTCCTCTTTTTCTGCCCTTTGAAACTGACTCTTGTTTTGCATTTTCTTCACATTTATATATTGCAGTGTATTTTTCTTCTCTTTTTGGCACAACATGGCTGCCGGTGATAAGGGTTCAATCTCACTGGAGCAAATTAAGAATGAGACTGTTGATTTGGTATATTTCCTCTAACCTCTTCATGTTTTTCGTACCATTTTTTCCCACAATTAATCATGTGTTTGGAATGTTCATTTGTCATTTACAAAAATACATATCTTTCCTTTAAATATGGCCAACATATATAGGTTCTTTGACTTGGATCAAAAAATGTTCTTTTGATTTTGTTATTTTTCTTCAAAGTTACTTATATCACAACATGGCTCTTTGATTTGGTTTGGAATCAAAGTTATAGCTATTTTCCTTACTTCAAAATCCATAAAGAAGTTAGGTTTTCTCTTAACTCTACTATTTGATTTTTGTTTTGTTATTTTTTAAAGCCACATAAGTGTGAAAATTGTTAGTTTTTATAGAGGGTGAGCATCTGACTTTTGAGTTTTGACCTCCTTTAATTCCCATAATAACTCTCTCATTATTATTATTATTATTATTATTATTATTATTATTATTATTATTATTATTATTATTTCTTGAACCACATAAGAGGGGTCTAATTTTTTTTCTTCAATATATATATATAATTTTTTTTTCTTTCTATTTAATAGTTTCATTGGTTAGAAAATGAAAGACCCCAAGTTGTCAAAATGACAGTTAAAAATTAGTATAAGGGGAAGGTAACATGCATAGAGTTGGATGGAGAAGTCATATACAAGAAATCCATTTAAGTTCATTTGTGGAACCTCTTACGTATCCTAGAAATCCATTATAAAAAAGAGAGCAAAAATTGTTTAATAATGATTACAAATTTAACACATTAATTAATTAGTCTTTCCTTTTTCTCTCTCGTATATGTTTGGTATCACTATAAATTAGATAAAATTATGAGTATATCATATGATTTTATTAAAACTACAAAATATATAGATTTTACAAAATCGCGATGAGATTTTGTCGTATTCTATGTGATACCAAACAAACATTAAATGAACTTTTTTCATATGGGGGATCCAAATTTGCATGTGAGTTAACAGTTCAAGAAATAGAGGTCAAGGCATCTCAAAATTGGCCCCCCCATATGGTGTATATATTGTACATGTTTCTCAAGTAACCTCCACCATGTGTGCCTTGTTTGGTGAGAGGGAATATTAAGTACTTTTCCGTGGTACCTTTGGCCTTTTTGGTCATTCATAATCATAAATACTTATGATGTTGTTCATGTGTGAATCTTGGCCCTTGAGATTAACCGTTTTCATTCACATTCAACGGTCCTGACATCAAAAAGGTTGATGGTGGGCCCCACTTTTCAACTTCTTTTGTGAATTTGATATTTTGTGGTATCATCAAATACACTTTTTTTCCAACCCTTCTTAACACCATAATCTATGTAATAATCAAATATTGTGTAGCAAAATCTAGCTTCATATCTTTTTTATTTAAAAGAATTTAGATGAGTTAGATTCTAGATAAGTATAATACTATAGTAATAAAAAAAGGAGTATTATTTTTTCTTTTTAAGAAGCCAATTACAGAGAGAATTTTGGTACTCAAAATTAAAATTGTTCAAAAAAAGTTTTGGTAGTAAAGAAAAATAGTAATTTGGTAGTCAAAATCAAAATTTCCAGACTGCAGTAATTAATTAATTTTTTACTATTTTTTTTTTATCTGCATGATGTAAATAACTGTTTTTTTTTTTTTAAAGAAAGAACTGTTATTTTGTCTATTTTATTTATGCATGAAAATTCTGTAAGATATATATGATATTATGTGACTCAATTTGCTAAACAATCTAGTTCACTAACATGATGACTTTGTTTATAGGAACGAATTCCGATCGACGAAGTGTTCGAGCAGTTGAAATGTACCAGAGAAGGTTTGTCCTCCACAGAAGGAGAAAACAGGATTCAAATATTTGGTCCAAACAAGCTAGAAGAGAAGAAGGTTCTTTCCTTTATCATCATATATTAATATTGATAATAGTATCTTTATATATGTTTCTAAGGAGATACAATATGACTAAATGAAAATAATAAATATTTGACGGTGTGTTTGTTGTTCGATATGTGTCAGTATTTGACATGACACTGACATGACACTTAAATTTGTCGTGTCTAGTGTGACGTGTCAGTGTTTTTGCCGTGTCTGGTGTCTGTGTTGGTATACATAGATTATGATTGTAACGGTATTATAATTTTAATGATGTATAGGAGAGCAAGTTTCTCAAGTTTCTCGGGTTTATGTGGAATCCATTATCATGGGTGATGGAAGCTGCAGCTTTAATGGCAATTGCTCTTGCAAATGGTGAAGGACAGCCTCCAGATTGGCAAGATTTTGTGGGAATTATTTGCTTGTTGGTTATCAACTCTACTATCAGTTTCATTGAAGAAAACAATGCTGGCAATGCGGCTGCTGCTCTTATGGCAGGTCTTGCTCCTAAGACAAAGGTAATAATAAATCAAAAAAGTTGTCTATGTTCTAAATCATGAAGTTTTCTATGAGGGTGCACCTCAGTGATAATAGTTTGATCTTTGTAACCTCAACATACCTGTTTTAAATCCATTATTGTCACTTTAATTAGTAGAAGACTAAAATGTTAGTAATAAGTTTGAGGTATTTCATATCTTTAATATAGAAAAGGAGACTAAGCATGTTAGGATTGACTTATTTGAGTTTACCTATTGACATTAGCACTTGTAAGACTGTTTGGGAGAGCCTATATAAGGTGTTTTCAGCTTATAATAGTTTATCTCATCAACATAATCTTTAATATAGAAAAGCTAACCATTTTGTAATTAAAGATAAAAACAGAAAATGAGAACAAAATCCGTTTTCTCAAACCAAGCAAGCCCTAGCTGTTTACCTATTTTTAAGCTACTTTTTCACTACATTTCAGGTTCTTAGAGATGGTAAATGGAGTGAGCAAGAGGCTGCAATTTTAGTCCCAGGAGACATCGTTAGCATCAAACTCGGTGACATCATACCAGCTGATGCTCGTCTTCTAGAAGGCGATCCTTTAATGGTTGACCAAGCAGCATTAACAGGAGAATCACTTCCTGTAACAAGACATCCAGGACAAGAAGTTTTCTCTGGCTCAACTTGCAAACAAGGAGAAATCGAAGCCGTTGTTATAGCAACCGGTGTCCACACATTCTTCGGAAAAGCAGCACATCTAGTGGACAGTACAAACAATGTTGGACATTTCCAAATGGTTCTCAAATCAATTGGAAACTTTTGTATTTGTTCCATTGCAGTTGGTATGTTGGCTGAGATTATAGTCATGTATCCGATCCAACACCGCAAATATCGCGAAGGAATCGACAACCTTTTAGTCCTTTTGATCGGAGGAATTCCTATTGCTATGCCAACTGTTTTGTCTGTGACAATGGCTATTGGTTCTCATAAACTTGCTCAACAAGGTGCTATTACAAAGAGAATGACTGCCATTGAGGAAATGGCTGGTATGGATGTTCTTTGCAGCGACAAGACAGGAACACTTACACTTAACAAATTGAGTGTTGATAGGAACTTGATTGAGGTGTTTGTAAAGGGTGTTGATAAGGAACATGTGATGCTTCTTGCTGCTAGGGCTGCTAGGACTGAAAATCAGGATGCTATTGATGCTGCTATTGTTGGAATGCTTGCTGACCCTAAAGAGGTATCAACTTCTTATTTAGAACGATGCTTAGTTGATTATTAATATTATGATGGCTTTAATTCGATATTTGATATGTTGATGGCTTGTGCAGGCAAGGGCCGGGATAAGAGAGGTGCATTTCTTGCCATTCAATCCTGTTGATAAGAGAACTGCTTTGACTTATGTTGATAATAATGATGGAAGTTGGCATAGGGCTAGCAAAGGTGCTCCTGAACAGGTAATCTTTGTTTTCATAATTTCTGAGATTCATAGTTACTTACTTCAATGATGCTAATAGTACTTTTATATTTGTGAAAACAGATCATGAACTTGTGTAACCTTAGGGATGATGAAAAGAAGAAGGTTCATGCTATTATTGAAAAGTTCGCTGAAAGAGGGCTACGTTCACTTGGTGTTGCTAGACAGGTTTGTTTTTTTTTGGATTTAAAATTGAAATTTGTATTGAAAATATTCATTTCGTTGACGTAAGCTTTTCTTGTACTTCTTTGTAGAAAGTTCCTGAGAAAACAAAGGAAAGTGCTGGTGCTCCATGGCAATTTGTTGGTTTGTTGTCAGTGTTTGATCCTCCTAGGCATGACAGTGCTGAAACCATTAGAAGAGCTCTTAATCTTGGTGTAAATGTTAAGATGATTACAGGTAACTAAACAAAAGACTACATTTCTGTTAAAATGACTAATTAACATTTCTGCATCGGCCACATTTGACTGTGATTTTCTGTAATATAAAGGATTGCAACTGTTACTGGCTTACCGCGACTGCTATTTAAAAAATATTATCTTGACTTTTGTTTTTTCTTTCTAGGTGATCAACTTGCAATAGCTAAGGAGACTGGTAGGAGACTTGGTATGGGAACCAATATGTACCCATCTTCCACCTTACTGGGCCAAGATAAAGATGCAAATGTTGCTGCACTTCCAGTTGAAGAGCTGATTGAGAAAGCAGACGGATTTGCCGGAGTTTTTCCAGGTTCATATTCTTTTAGCAACTAACTATTCTGAAAAAATTTCCTTTTTGCTTATCCTAATGCTCTTTGAAAAGGTGTAGTTCCTATGAAGCACCGACACAGACACAAAAACCAGACATGACACTCACACTGACACATTTATTCTGAAGTGTCGGTGCTACATAGATTCTTAATTCTGTCCTTAATATCTCCTATTGTTTAATACTATACAGAACATAAATATGAAATTGTGAAGAAATTACAAGAGAGGAAGCACATTGTTGGAATGACTGGAGATGGTGTGAATGATGCTCCTGCATTGAAAAAAGCCGATATTGGAATTGCTGTTGCTGATGCTACTGATGCTGCAAGAGGTGCTTCTGATATAGTCTTAACAGAACCTGGTTTGAGTGTTATCATCAGTGCTGTCTTAACAAGTAGAGCTATCTTCCAAAGAATGAAGAACTATACGGTTCGTTACATTACATGTTCTTTTTTTCCCACTCATCATGTTGAATTAATAGTATTATCATTTGACACCATTTTCTTTGTATTTCAGATTTATGCAGTGTCTATCACCATCCGTATAGTGGTAAGTAAATAGTCTTGATGTGATTATATATGTGATAGTTTATGACAAGATATGATATGAATGCTAATGAGTTTGAATTTTCCATTTCTGAATGTAGTTTGGCTTCATGTTTATTGCACTGATATGGAAGTTTGATTTCTCTCCATTCATGGTTTTGATTATTGCCATTTTAAATGATGGTAAGTTCTTAACTTATATTTCTATAAAATGTACTTAGAAATCTCTTTATATCACTATGCTGTATGAAAAAGATGTGATTTCAAATAATAACTTTCATATATCTTTAGGAACAATCATGACAATTTCAAAGGACAGAGTTAAGCCATCTCCAATGCCTGATAGCTGGAAACTGAAAGAAATATTTGCAACCGGTGTCATGCTTGGAGGTTACTTAGCAATGATGACTGTGATATTCTTCTGGGTGGTGAAAGACACTAAATTCTTCCCTGTAAGAAATTAAAAACTTTACCTTTCATTGCATTGAATGTGTCCATCAATTACCTTGTTCATGTGTCGGCTCAAATATCTTGACGCACAAGTTTCCCTTGATTGTCATTGCAGGAAAGATTTGGAGTTAGACATATTCATGACAGTCCTGATGAATTGACAGCTGCTTTGTATCTACAAGTTAGCATAGTTAGCCAGGCTTTGATCTTTGTAACTCGTTCGCGCAGCTGGTCTTATGTGGAACGCCCCGGGATGCTGTTAATGGGTGCTTTCGTCATTGCTCAACTGGTAAGGATCCAAGCAACTTAAATGTGTCTATATAGGATGTTACTTATTTCTTGCGGTGCAATCGGATAAACAACTTATTTCCATAAACTCTCCAGTATAACTGCTTATATGCAATTTGGACTTGTTTTGAGGTTTTGTTCTTCTTTTCAGATTGCTACATTAATAGCAGTATATGCCAATTGGGGCTTTGCAAGAATCCAAGGAATTGGTTGGGGATGGGCAGGAGTCATCTGGCTTTATAGTATCATCTTCTATATTCCTCTTGACATCATCAAGTTTGCAATTCGCTATGGCTTGAGCGGCAAGGCTTGGACAAATCTTCTCGAAAACAAGGTAATTCCAAAATTTCTAGCCGTTTAGGGCTCGTTTACTTTCCATGTTTTATGTTTTCATTTTCACCTCAACTAATTAACATAAAATAATATAGATCGAATATTTTCATCACAATTTTCTTTTGCATTTTTTCGTTGTTTCTGAAAATGTATTCTTCGTATCTTGACTTCCATCTTCTCTCTATCGCAATTGCTAACTACATAAGTCTTTTATCTCATTGTTAACAATGTTTTTATACATATGCTTGATGTTGATGAGGTTTTCTATGAATTAAATTTGATTTGTTGTTTGAAAATTTGTGTTTTAGACCGCCTTTACAAATAAAAAGGACTATGGAAAAGAGGAGAGGGAAGCTCAATGGGCTCATGCTCAAAGGACCCTTCATGGACTTTCAGCACCAGAAGAAACTTCTAGTCTCTTCAATGACAAGAACACTTACAGAGAATTGTCTGAGATTGCTGAGCAGGCTAAGCGACGCGCTGAAGTTGCTAGGTATGCAATAACAACATACCTAGCTTATTAGATTTTCACGATGATTATTACTTTCTATCGTCTCGTATATAAGCAACAAAAATAGTTAATATCGTTTAATTTCCATGACGTAATATAACATTGGATGCTTTCTTCAATCACAGAAACTTAATTGAATGTTTAGGAATGATATTATTAAATAGAATATAGTTAGTTAAGATTTACATATATTTTAGACTACCAAACTTGAATTTTTTTCCACTTATATTTTAGGAATATTTGTACCAAATTTTTCATCATTTGTTGAATTAACTAATACTTGAGATTTAACTTTTTCTCAATTTTCACTATTTACAGGCTTCGTGAACTTCATACCCTTAAAGGACATGTTGAATCTGTTGTGAAGCTGAAAGGACTGGACATAGAGACTATGCAACAACATTATACTGTGTAATATAAGCAACACACACAAATGTTGTTGTAGATAGTTAAGGAAAGAAAAGATAAATTGCCATTAGGTAGGGAGAGAAATTCTGTGATATATCTCTCCCAGTGTTTTACTTTATTAATGCATTTCTAGTAAACTTTTTATGCTTGAGAAAAAGAAGTTTTAGTTTCAATCAAATATTATATGCTTCTCTATGCTTTTGAGTCCACCAATTTCTCAATTTGTGGTTTTCATTTTTATTTTATGTCAAATATTATTGGGAAACTTGTGGTGAATAAGCATCATGAAAAATTTCAACATGGTCTCAACTCATTTTCATATTATTTTTGTCTTTTGGGTAAACTATGACAAGCAAATACTTTTTTTGGTCTAAGACAAAAAATACACACCTCCACTTTTTTGTCCCGACCGATAAAGAATTGATTCATACCTCACATGGTCATGGATTCATCATCGCTTCCTGCATGAGGATATAATTTGTAGGTAATCTATGAATACTTATTCTGAGTTTTTATGCCTGCCCAGATGAGCCTTCAAGACCAAACTCGCAAAAACTTTTTTTCTTAGAAAAAGAGCGTAAGAAAGTAATCTTTAATTAAGTGCCTCTTTTGAGCTTTGATGTTTGTCTTGGGTAGCCTCTGAGTCTCAACTTGCATACAATTATACTTTCTTTTTTTTCCTACAAATAAGAGCACAAGAAAGAAATATATAAATACCTCTTATGAGTTTTGATGTTTGTCCTCGCAAGCAAGTTTAATCCCAACTCAAATAAACTTTTTTTATAAAAGAAAAAAAAAACAGAATGACATGTAAAAACAATCACACAAAAATTGTCTAATTATGTAACTTTTGTTCAATCCTACACCTCTAGCCCAAAATCTGTTGGTGGAAGTAAGTATTAGTAAATCAATTATGTTTAATATTAGTTGAGCTATAACTTGGTCTTGTGTCTCATTTGCAATCAATCAAAATTTCAATAAAGCTCTTTTCTCTAAAACTCTTGCACTCTTATATGTGTCCCACAATTTCTCATTTATATCAGATTCTATTCTAAATCATTATCCCTACTAATATGACTTTGATTTTATCGTTTCGTCTTTAAAATCAACTTTTCCGGCTCAAAACTACCAAAAAAGTAACTTATTGAATAATTATATTGCATAGCCCAATTATGTTTTTAGGGTTCAACTATTAGTTTCACTTCTTCAAATCCTCATCTTTCTATTTACTTTTCCTTTTCTTTCAAGTTTTGGTAGCTGAAGTTGATGTAGATAGGGTTTGATTTTTGTTTTTGGTAAGATTTTCTATTCACGTAAGTTTAGAGATGTAAGTTTAGGAGGTTCCATTGCCACATTCTTGCAATATACTTGAAGCTCAAGGTGCTAGTTTTCATTCATAAAAATTGTATACACACGTCACTACTTGTGATGTAATAGGTGATAGCCACACAATACAATGTAGTAAGATATTTTTGAGATAACTAAAACTTCCGTTTTAAAAAGAACTAACTGTAAGCTCATTCAACAATACTTTTGATCAAGTAAGTCTCACATATTATGAATAAAATGAATGTTTGAAGCTCCAAACCCTTTCTGACATGCATAATTGACATGCATAAACCCTTTCCCTATTTCCATTATTACAATAATTATAATTATTAATAAAGTTAAAAATCCATTAAAAAAGTTTAATAAAATTCAAAAGAGATACTTGTAGATGTATTTGCAATTTTAATACAACGAGATTAATATGACAACGAAGTACATATTTAGAGATTAAATGATGGTTTGCTCGTCTCTAATTATAATAATTATTACTAAGTACTTAATTTATAATACTTCGTCTTCTCATTTTTAAACGATAAATATATATATATATCAAAATCTATAATTTGACAAGAAATAATGTAATTAAATTTTATGTGGTTATTAAAAAAAACGAAAAAAAAAACATTTTTGATACTATGAAGATTGTAATGACTAGACTGTGTATAGAACAATTGCAGAGTATGTATGTAACTTTAAGTACAATGCAATTTTCCGAGTATACAATACATATATCTGTGCGTGTGTGCGCGAGGGCGCTTGTGTGTATCAACATTGTTGCTTTTCAACATGTTCGACCTTTTATAATTTGGAATTTGTCTTGAAAAGAAGTTTGGATTTAGTAAAATTCTGGTCATTGGCTTTTAGTTTGTTCTATGAACGAATTTTGCATATGAAAACTCCAAGCATTATACGTAAATAGAAATATTCAAATCTTTCAACTTGCAAATGTGTAGATGTAGGTTATGTTGTGTTTTCAGTGTACATTGGGATATTTCAAAAATTACTAGTTCCATTTAGGACAGTTTACTTTAGTGAACTTTAGAGTTTTAATATATTAAGAGCGAACTGCGATGATATGGACATGTAAACAAGTTAATTGAAAAATATTACTTTTACGGTTGAGATTAAAATTTTTACCTTGCTGGTTGTTTTGGAGTTCAAATTGGATTATTGCACGCGATGTCTGGTTTGGAAAGCAGTTTATTATCTTCTTTAGTCATGCCATCAGGTGTCTCTGTTGGTGCCTCTGGTGCAATTGTGTGCTTAGTAGGAGACACATTATCATATTTGACAATATGCATTTTCTCCACATTTATATATTGCAGTGCATTTTTCTTCTCTTTTTGACACAACATGGCTGTTGGTTATTAGGGTTCCATCTCACTAGACCAAATCAAGAATGAGATTGTTGATTTTGTATTTTTGCTCTAACGCCTTCATGTTTTTCGTACCATTTTTTTCTACGGTTAATCATGTGTTTGGAGTGTTCATTTGTCACTTAGAAACATACATATCTTACATTAAGGTTTTCATTACCTTTTAATATGGCCAACATGTAAAAAAGTGTTCTTTGACTTGAAAATTTACAATTTGACAAGAAATAATGCAATTAAATTTTATATGATTATTAAAAAATAAATAAATAAACATTGTTGATACTGTGAAGATTGTAATGATTAGATTGTGTATAGAACAATTGCAAACAATTGTAGAGTATGTATGTAAGTTTAACTAAAATGCAATTTTCTAAATATACAATACATATGTCTGTGTTCGCACGCGCGTGCATGCATGCACGCTTGTGTGTATCAACAATGTTGCTTCTCAACATGTTCGATCTTGATACTTTGGAATTTGTCTTAAGAAGAAGTTTGGATTTGGTAAAAATTTGACTATAATTTTAATTGAAAAATTCTGACTATAGTTTGGGATAACAAGGTTTACACTTTGAAGAAGGGAAATTAATGGTTTAACCAAATTTTACCTCATTGTTTATCACAACAATCTGATTTGAATTATGGCTCTTGATTTTAATTCCAGGGGACTTCTATACTTTTATCATTCTAGATATTCAATTAATATTTAGGTTAAGCATAAAATGATTCAAATATTACCACATACCCTTCTGGCAACTAACCTTAATTGAAAATAAAAAAATATTGTTGATGTTGAACCATACATTATTGTGAAAGTGAAAGTGAAAATGAAGGTGATAATATTCATAAAGTGAAAACAGCCTCTTGTTTGGGAGCATAAAGGAAAGAAGCATTTTCTCTGAAAACTGTTTACATTTTGCATTCATCATGCAAGTACTTTTTTTAGTTAGCCATCAAGGATTATGCTTGTGAGATGAGATAAAATATATTTACTTGGTAAAGTAAGTCTAGTGTAACCACCGCCATGCAGCACCCCCTTTTTAAATTCGTAGCATATTAGAATTGCTATGCTTTTGTATTAAGATACTAAGCCTATAAAAGGCCATGCGAGTAACCTTTCATGAATCCATGATATAAAATCAATTCAACTAAATGAAAATAATAGTGTTCAAAGAAAACTCTCTTCTGTTCTCTCTCTGTTAAGTGAGTTTGTGTATGTTTATATGTCTCGCCGATATCAGGAGCATTCTATCTATTTATTCATTCTAATTTTTTTCACTTTCGTTTTAGCATTCATCGCAATCTTTCCTTCTTGTTGTTTTGAGAGCTCTTAAGTGGTTGTTCGTTTCATCTTAAATAGGGTTGAATCATTGCCGAGGTTTGTCGTCATCACCATTAGCAATTCCCCAAGGTTTTTTTTTCTATGTCATTCACTTTTTTCTATTATGATGTTGCTGTTGTTCTTATAATTATTATTATTTCAGTGAAGGGAAAATGAAATTAACTAAAACAATGGAGCGACAACAACAACAATAACGTATAAGTACAATCAGTTACAGAAGAATGCTCAATGGCAACATTGCTCGTAGAAAAATATTGATACTAATAAAAAAAAATGACAATCTTCCGAGGATCAAAATTGAAGAAGGAATGGTGACAAAGACTTTAACGTGTTCCATTTGTTTGGAGGATTATTCTGCAAGATCGATAAGAATTCAGTTGCCATGTTTACATTTCTATCATAAAAAGTGCATTATGAAATGGTTTGACAGATCAAACACATGTCATTTTTGTCGTCAAACTGTTTTTGATGTTTCCTTGTAACATGTTTCATCACACCTTATTTTTGCTACTTATGTTGTCTTAGTTTATATAGTTTCTTTACATGTTTTGTTTTCTTCAATTACTTGGTGAATATAAAAATTTCTTTCCATTATATTTGTGGATCCTCTTACGTATCGAATAAATCCATTACTAAAAGAGAAAGCAAAAATAGTTTAATAATGATTACAAATGGAGCACATTAATTAATTGGTTTTTCCTTTTTCTCCTGTATATGTTTGGTATCACTGTGAATTAGATAAAATTATGAGTATATCATATAATATGTTTGGTATCACTGTGTATTAGATAAAATTATGAGTATATCATATGATTTTGTTAAAGCTGCGAAATGTATAGATTTTGCAGAAGCGCGATGAGATTTTGTCGAATTCTATGTGATACCAAACAAACATTAATAAAGTTAAAACTCCATATTTTAGATTTTACATTTTTTTTGGCACAAATATATACATACTTTATATATTATAATAATTATTAATAAAGTTACAAATCCATTAAAAAAGTTTAATAAAATTCAAAAAAGGTATTTGTGGATGTATTTGCAATTTTAATACAACAAGAGATTAATATGACAACGAAGTAAACATTTAGAGATTAAATGGTGGTTTGCTCGTCTCTACATTATAATAATTGTTACTAAGTACTTAATTGATAATACTTCGTCTTTTAATTTTTAAGTGATAAATATCAAAATTTACAATTTGTCAAGAAATAATGCAATTAAATTTTATATGGTTATTAAAAAATAAATAAATAAACATTGTTGATACTAGAACAATTGCAAACAATTGAAGAGTATGTATGTAAGTTTAAGAAAAATGCAATTTTCTGAATATACAATACATATTTCTAAGTGTGCGCACGCTTGTGTGTATCAACAATGTTGCTTCTCAACATGTTCGATCTTGATACTTTGAAATTTGTCTTGAGAAGAAGTTTGGATTTGGTAAAATTATGACTATAGTTTTAATGGAAAAATTATGACTTTAGTTTGGGATAACAAGGTTTACACTTTGAAGAAGGGAAATTAATGTTTAACCAGATTTTATCTCATCATTTATCACAGTAATCTGATTTGAATTATGGTTCTTGATTTTAATTCTAGGGTACTACTATACTTTTATCATTTTAGATATTCAATTAATATTTAGGATAAACATAAAATGATTCAAATATTATTACCACATACCCTTCTTGCAACTAACCTTAATTGAAAATAAAATAATATTGTTAATGTTGAGCCATACATTATTGTGAAAGTGAAAATGAAGGTGATAATATTCATAAAGTGAAAACGGCCTCTTGTTTGGGAGCATAAAGGAAAGAAGAATTTCCTCTGAAAACTTTTTACATTTTGCATTCATCATCTTTGTACTTTTTTTTAGTTAGCCATCAAGGATTATGTTTATGAGATGAGATAATAATATATTTAATTAGTAAAGTAAGTCTAGTGTAACCACCACCATGCAGCACCCCCTTTTTAAATTCGTAGCATATTAGAATTGCTCTGCTTTTGTATTAAGTTACTAAGCCTATAAAAGGCTATGCAAGTAACCTTTCATGAATCAATGATATAAAATCAATTCAACTAAATGAAAATAATAGTGTTCAAAGAAAATTCTCTTTTGTTCTCTCTCTGTTAAGTGAGTTTGTGTGTGTTTATATGTCTCGTTGATATCAGGAGCATTCTATCTCTTTATTCATTCTAATTTTTCTTCACTTTCGTTTTAGCATTCATCACAATCATTCCTTCTTGTTGTTTTAAGAGCTCTTAAGTGGTTTTTCGTTTCATCTTAAATAAGGTTGAATCATTGCCGATGTTTGGCGTCATCACCATTTGCATTTCCCCAAGGTTTTTGTTTTTTCTATCTCATTCACTTTTTTCTATTATTGATGCTGTTGTTGTTCTTATAATTATTATTATTTCAGTGAAGAGAAAAAGAAATTAACTAAAACAATGGAGCGGCAGCAGCAACACAACAACGTATGAGTGCAATAAGTTACAGAAGAATGCTCATTGGCAACATTGCTCGTAAAAAAATATTGATACTAATACAAAAAAATTATGACTATCTCTCGAGGATCAAAATTGAAGAAGGAATGGTGACAGAGACTTTAACATGTTTCATTTGTTTGGAGGATCATTTGGCAAGATCGATAGGAATTCAGTTGTCATGCTTACATTTCTATCATAAAAAGTGCATTATGAAATGGTTTGACAGATCAAACACATGTTATTTTTGTCGTCAAACTGTTTTAGATCTTTCCTTGTAACATGTTTCATCACACCTTATTTTTGCTGCCTATGTTGTCTTAGTTTATATAGTTTATTTGCATGTTTTGTTTTCTTCAATTACTTGGTGAATATAGAAATTTCTTTCCATTATATTTGTGGATCCTCTGACGTATCGAAGAAATCCATTACTAAAAGAGAGAGCAAAAATAGTTTAATAATGATTACAAATTCAACACATTTTCATTTTTCTCCCGTATATGTGTGGTATCACTGTGAATTAGATAAAATTAATAGTATATCATAATGGAGGTTTTTTAAGGGTGACCAATGTGGAGGGTTATTAGTCGATTTAGTTGTTTTCTACTCCCTCCGTCTCAAATTAGGTGTGTTCTTTGCTATTTTTATTTGTCTCAAATTATTTGTCCCTTTTACAATATCAATACAATATTTATTACTCTTTTCCACTAACATATCCATATTTTTTTGTATTTCAATCATTTAACTACTCCACTTACTATATAATTAATAAGGGTATTATAGTACTCCCTCCGGTCTCAAATGTAAGGAAATTTTCACTTTTTAGGTTCATTCAATAAATAATGTATGTGGTCTATAATATGTGGTCTATAATG
>Ga0315915_1000236_pt1 | contig 50245 bp, 39 predicted proteins | sample MpolbnodulesMG_FD_207738 | JGI IMG/M metagenome (GOLD analysis project Ga0315915, IMG submission 207738) | Medicago polymorpha root nodule microbial communities from Los Angeles, California, United States - branched nodules | ecosystem: Host-associated > Plants > Roots > Nodule | place: USA... | reverse complement strand
TACATTACAATAATGTTGAAGCTTTTTACATAAGAACCTAAAACTATTTCTAAGGGGGGGAGGGGGTAAGCTATACTAGTGGCTCTGGCTGAGAGGACATACCACTGGCTTCACTGTTGGTGGGGAGACAGAGGGGGCACAGGGGCCTCTAGGGAGCAAGAGACCATGATGGTCAAACTTACACCCCAGACAGACCAACCTCACACCCAGACTGACCCCTTCCCTATTAACCGATCATATGACCTCTGATGGATTTCGAAAGAGGCCTCTTTCTATGAAAGGCTAACAATGGAAACACATTGTTGTAGAAGGAATAGGAGAAGAGGAGAAAGAAGGTGTGAAATTTTTTGAGGAAATGAAGCATATTTATAGGGGAGAGAGGGTTAAAAAAAAGGTGGCAAGTCATAATTACAGTCAAAAAACGTGTAAAAACACGTTTTTTGACTTGACCACCATCCAAAACGTTTGCAAAACGTTTTCTTTGTGGTGCAGACCACCGGCCAAAATGGTCTGGTGTAGTTCGGATTATATAATCCGGAAAGCATCATGGTTTCCGGATTATATAATATGGAAAAATACGATACTGGGGTGTATCTACGCGAAACTTGCATTTTTCAGTAGGGTGATGGATGGTTCGGATTTTATAATCTGGATTGCTTCAGCATTGGATTCTTTTGTGTGATCCACATTGCACCGACAGTTTTTGTGGTCCACAACGCCCATACACCTCTATAAATAAGGGTTCATGTTTTCATTACAAGTAAACTACACCAGAAAAAAATCATGGAACTCCCTGACTTTGATCTGAACACCAAGCTAGCGGCAGTCTACTACAACGGTGGAACACCACCCCATCTGTTTACGATTCGCCACGATGTCACCCTCTCCGGGCTGGAGGATGAGCTGGATCAAATCAACCGTCAACTCAACCACAGAGACACGAGGAAGGTGGTCAATGTTGAATATCGATGTCCATTGTCCGACTTAGCCAGATCTCTTCGCTTCAGCCGGTTGAAACTCACGAACGACGACGACGTGAGAACCATGTTCTCTGTCTTTGGTCAGCACAGTACTAGATGACTGATTGAGTTGGACGCTTCGTTGGTTAGATCTGCTGAACAAATTCTAAAAAGTTTGATCCGACTTAGGAACTACGAAGAGATCAGGGCACTCCTGGAACCACCAAACGAAGAAATTAGTTTAGATGATATGCGATAATGTGCTATGTTTTAATTAATTGCATGTTTTATGTTGTTTTAACTGCATGTTAGTTGTATGTTGTTGAATTAAGTTGTTGCATTATGTTTTGAATAATATATATATATATATATATATATATTATTTAAACTTTCATTATGTTTTAATTTACGTCAAAGATGTTCATTTATTCGATTAAATAACCGAAGATATGTTGTTCGGTTTATGAAATCCGGATACACATAGGGCGTAAGTGTATTCCGGATTTTGAAATTCCGAAAGCTTCAACATAGGATCCTTTTGTATGGACCACATTGCACCAAGAGTTTATATGGTCCACAACATCCAATGACCTTATAAATACACCCTCTCCGGTTTTCAGCTTTAATATCAGCAAAACACACAAACACACCAAAGAAAACCGTGCACATTTTTGTCATTAAACTGAGGATCTTTCTCACGCGGTTGCAAATAGATGGGTTAGCTCTCTATTTGACTGCGTGATGAAGATTTTCAGCATGCTGTCAGAAATACAAACAAACACACCAAAGAGACCAAATAAAAGGGCCTGATGAAGTTCATACTTTAAAATCCGGAAAAACTTCATGCTATCCGGATTATAAAATTCGGAACACCTCAGTAACATTTTGGACGGTGACGTTTCACCAAAGTTTTGACCGGCTAGTGGAGTTTTAATGCGTTTTTTGGACGGTTTTGAATGAAAAACACGTTTTCCTTGACTTTCAAATGACTTAGGACTTGTTTTAGGCTATAAAAAGGCTTAGATCTTCAATATTTTCCTTCATTCTTCTTCATTTCCTTTCTTACATTTTCTTCAATTTTTTTTAGTTTTTTAGGTAGCTTTTAGGAGTGTTTGTGGTGTCATGGTCATTGTTGATCGCTCATACGATCCCTGCAATTGCATTGCAGCTTATGCGGGGGTCGTATAACGATCAACAAAGACCTTTGACATCAAAGAAAGACACAAAATTTCATAGCGTATGCGTCTGAATTTTATTTTCCGGAAACACTAACAATCTGGTCCGGAAAACGTAATCCATATCAGGGGTATTTTTGGAATTTTTGCAGGGCGCACGAGAAGGCAGCAGGGTGGGAAAAGTAACACTCATCTAACTATTAACTGTCCCGGCCCGGCCCATTAGACAGTTGAACTTGTTCGCACTCCCTGCAGCAGCATCATAAGTTTGTTCTTCGTTTTCTTTCTTTTCTTTCTCCCTTTCAACAATAAAAACACCGAGACAAAGAGAAGCAAAAACTCGAAGTTGTCTTATTTTCCTTCTTCGTAGAATATTTTCCTTCCTAGTACTATTATGTCTTACTATTTCATACGAAGAAGATCACCTAGGATTACTACTACCACCTTCTCCTCGTTTCTATCCAAACTTGTCGGAAACTTGTCCGGTTCGCCTTCACCAACGTTGTTTTCTTGTCGCCACTTATCACATTCCCTTCCTTTCTTCCCCTCCCCGTGGCTTTCAAGAGACGCTTACTCTCACGGGCTATTATCTCCCACGCGGGCTCGCTTTTGGGCTTCTCAGCCCGCCGCCGCCGAACACTCAACCTCCGATGGGCTCACTGTCCAAGGAATTCTAGCCAACAATTGGCCCATTCTTGATGTAAACGACAGCGATTGGAAGAGTCATGCCGCAGCTATAGCTCAATCTATTCACTTGATCAAACGTCGCTTACAGGTAAATTAAACCTTCAATTTTCTTAACTAAGCATGATTAAGGTTAATAGTAACTTGTTAATTACCGTTTATCTTTGTTCATGGTGACAGTGGAAGAAGTTGAAGGTTAGGTTGGATATGTTATCAGCTCAGCTGAATAAGGAAGACCTTTGGGATGATCCTGTACGTGCTGGTAAAATAAACCGGGAGCACGGTTCGCTACTTGGGAAAATGAAAGAGGTGAATGGATTGGAGAGAGAGTTACTTGAGCATATTGAAATGATAAAGCTTGCTCGTGAAGAGAATGATTCAGAGTTGGAATTGGTGGGGACTCCCTTCATCATCTAGGCATGTATTCATTTGTCATTTTTTTTTTTTTTTTGTCACCATAGGGTTTGAGTTATATAGAAAACTGTTTGGATAAATGGTTAAGCATTTATCATATATAAGCTATGTGTATAACGAAAGATAGAACAAAGTCAAATTGTTTTCATAAATAAGTTATCCTGGAGAGCTTATGAAAAATAAGCTGAAAACAACTTATGGTCATGTCATAAGTTGTTGTAAGATCAAATTAGCCAATCCAAACAGGCATAGAGTAATCTAACTCATCTCCTTGTAATTCAACATAAATTTCAAAGTAGAGTAAAGAAGTAGAGAACAATCTGACTGAACAGTAGAGCTAGTGAGGACATGGTAGTTAATTTTTTTGTCATAGTAAGAAAGTTAAAAAATGATAATGGATTATTTAATCTTATATTGAAATTTTGCAACAACAATCAAGCCTTATCCCACTAGCGATGACATTGTTGTTGCTGTATATTGAAATTTTGATAATAGATAGAGCTCAACATTCTGAGAGATACATCTAATTTAGAGGAAATATGCTTCATTGTGTCGTGTAGAGTGTGGACCTGAATATGGAAAACATGTTTTGCTGTAGTTTCTTCCCAATATTTGTACTTTTGAAGTTTTAGACAGTTACTTTCTTACTGATATATGCCAACTCAAATTCATGCACCCTGTCTTCCTTTTCAGGAATCAATGAAAGCATTGCTTAACATGAGAATAAATGCAAAAGAGAAAGAGCTAGAAGCATTGCTGGCGGATGAGCAAGATTCTCGTTCTTGCTACATTGAGGTTGTACTCATAGATATTTAAAATTTGCTACTGTTGCATTGCGTTGGTGTTTTTCTGGGAAAGTGTCCCCTTATATCCATACCCCCAATCTACGTCTAAGAACCCGGTTTTGCATGCTCCACACAATAATATCTTGCAATTTTTTTTTCTTCCCCCTTGTCCAGCATTAATTGATACTAGATAGTGAACATATACTCTGTGGGTATGTATGTGTGTGCCAATTAACGCTGCTTTCTTTATTATTTAATATAGGTTCAGGCTGGGGCTGGGGGTACCGAGAGCATGGACTGGGCTTCTATGATCATGCAGATGTATAAATCATGGGCCCAGCGACGTGGATATAAAGTTACGGTAATGGAAGAAATGCCTGGTGAGATTGCCGGAATCAAGGTTCTTCTTCTTACCATCCTTCATGTCTTACTTACGGCTATTTTAGATTTTTGATATTGCTATTACATGGTTCGATTCACAGCCCATGGTTACCTCCCTCTTATGTGACTATGGTTCTGATAGACATCTCATTAAGGAATTGTAGGACAGGGGGCAAAGAAGACCAAAACTGACTTTGATCAGTTTTGTGGCAGTTATGTTTATGTGTGCAGTTTTTATTATGTGTTTTATGAATTGTAATAAAAAGGGAGGTTGTGGCAAAGGGAGGGTCATTCGGTTATTTGAATAAAGGATTGGTAGGGAGAGACCAAGCTCTCAAACATATTGGTGGGCAATTGTTGTCACTGTTTTCCTATACCTTTCCCTCTGCTTTGAGAATCATTCTCCAAAATTTGAAGTGATAAATTATGTATTCATCCCTTAATTTTCTTAATTATAGATACCAGTTTCTACCAGGTTCCTGATTTTTTACATATATAGTTCAGAGTTGCTAAATTTACATTTAAGCTTTGGTCAAATTACTGTGTGGATTTTGTTTCAATTTGAGTGGGTCCTGTAGTTTAACATACTACAGGCTTGTATCTCTCTTTCCAGTAGATGAATTTTATATTCTATTAGTGGGAACTGCTTGTTTCTGAATAAAAATCAATATATCTTTTCAGCGAGCTACAATCAAAGTAGATGGTGAATTTGCATTTGGATATGCCAAAGCAGAAATAGGAGTACATAGACTGGTGCGCATATCACCGTTTGACAGTAATAAGCGCCGACATACTTCATTTGCTGCCGTAGCAGTCATTCCAAACCTTGGTGATGAATCTTCCAGTGTACAGATTAATGAATCTGATCTTCGAATTGAACGATTTCGCGCCAGTGGTGCTGGTGGACAGCATGTTAATACTACCGAGAGTGCTGTAAAAATAACGCATATTCCTACGGGGGTTACTGCAACTTGTCAGAATGAAAGGTATGAAACATATGTACAAATTCACACATTTGCTCTCATGTTTTTAACTTCTGAGTTTGGTTACTATTTTGAAACAGATCACAACATCAGAATAAGGCTTCAGCAATGGCTGTGCTTCAGTCAAGATTAAACCAGATTGAGATGGCTCGCCAGGCGCAGTTGAATGCTCAGCATACACAGTCTCTTACTGACATAACCTGGGGTAGTCAGATTCGTAGTTATGTGCTCCATGTAGGTTTGAGATTGTCCATTTCATCTCTATTCTTGGTAGGTTTTGACTTTCTGATCATTACATTAACTATTTTATCTATGATACAGCCTTACCGTATGGTGAAAGATCTCAGAACTAACTACGAGGTTTCAGATCCTGACTCTGTCCTTGAGGGAGATCTAGATGGTTTCATCATGAGCTATTTATCAGCTTCTTTGGATAAAAATGAAGATGATGCTTAAATTAATTAAACTGCCAGATTATGTTGGCACTGGCACGAAGTATGTTTTTGCGCTCAAATGGCATTTTGATCGGTTTTGTGCAACTGAAGTTCACTGTCCTACAGTTGCTGTCATTCCTCATTAAGGTATACCGGTGTACAAGGATACATATTGTTTGGCTTCCTATCGGTATTAAATGAGCATGTACAATTGAATATGGAAGCACGGAGCTTAGAAGCTTGACTATAAGGGCTTGCACTGTCCAAATAACTTATCAATAACCTATGCTGCTGCTGCTCATGATTCTTGTGCTTTATGACTCACTTGTAAACTGTATACATATATCAATAACTGTAGATGGATGCTATTTGACTTTTGAATTTTTTTTCTTCCTCCTGATAAAAGATACAAATAGTACTTGTGTTGCTAACTCTGCTCTAGGAATCATGGCAGAGGATGAATTTTTGTACTTTATTGTTATGAATGAACATGACTCATTCTTAGAGAAAAAGATATTGTAAATCTGATTAAGCGTGATCCCTTATGAAATTATTCATGGCAAAGGCAGGCTTAATAATTCAATCATATGATGAATCTTACATTGTGAGCTATTTTTAAGTTGCAAGACTAATGGTACTTTCTAAAATGTTAAAGTTCTTTTATATTACAGTGAGTACTTTTATTTTGCATTGGATTTCAATATTTTCTTTTCTGAATAAGATTTCAAGATTTGTTATAAAAGTTTTACATTAACCTTTTTATAGGACTGTGATCAAGATTAAATGGTTCATATTTTAAGTTAAGTTTAGTGTTTTTAGGATATGGATCCTCGTGAAGTGTAAAGTGAAAAATTTAATTGTTATTTTAATATATTTTTAGGAGAATTAAAAAATATATTTTTGATTTGTTAATTAAGGTTGATATCATTCACTTCTTTGAGGGGAGCTGGATCTGTATTTTTATTATATTTAAAAAGAAAATCAAAATCTACATTGATTTTCAGACCTTCTGATCTTAATCCAAGGGGTTCAAATGGGGTTGACCGCCACACAATTCAAATCCCTTTTCATGGTCGAGAGCCCGTTTTCAATTGTGAGGATTCTCCCGAACCACAAAAACAAAAAATATATTGTTAACATAAGATTCTTCCCTATTGTACAAGCATTCGATGATTCTTTAATTAATGAATTTGTTGTTAATAATTGGGTTACGTTTCCGTTTAACTGTTTCTTCCATTCCATGCCATGGATTTTCAGAAGAGGAGGGTTCGGTTTCTTCTATCTGTATCTGCCATCATTGTTCTTAGCATCACAGGTATTATCTATACCACTTTCCATTAATACTATTTTTGTACCTTCACATCAAACTCAATTCAACACTCCATAATTGTCTTTATAACGTTTTGGGTTCAATTAATGACAGTAATTTAGGGGAGATGAATCTTTCTTTTCTAGCATGGATTCTATGGATTACTTTGAGTTTGTTGTGTGTAAATGCATATTTGGATAAACAACTTTAACAGCTTTAGTGTATAAGCTATTTCTATAACAAAAGATGAAAGCAAATCAAATTATTTTTGTATATACTATAAGTTGTTTTCATAGTCTATCTTGAAGAGTTTATGGAAATAAGCTGAAACAATGCATGAAAATGTCATAACATGTTTTCATAAGCTCTCTCAAATAGTCACACAAATGTTTATACCATTAGATAGATAAATTCAAATAAGTCAATCCAAATAGACCCTTGTCGTGATGTGGTAATAAATTCTTAACTATTCCTTACATCACTTGTTAAGTACAGTGGTTTCCCTAGCTCTGGGTTCTCATATGTAACTATGGAAGCCATTTTCATTAATTATAATTTCTGCTTATGATCACACACTGTTTGCTCCGTTCAGCTGAAAAATGCAGGGAGCTTGTTGGCGAGAACGCGTCATCCAAAAGTGGGAAGTTTACATTATTAAATTGCTTTGATATGGGCTCAGGAACGCTAGCATGTGGGGTTAAAGAAAGTGTGAAGCTCTATGTTAATAATATTAGATCTGCTCATGTTGAAAAAGCAAGACATGATGCAATCCAATCTGCTCTTGTTGATGCTGCTTCACAGGGTATGTCGCCAACTGTATCAGAAAAACATGCGCGGAAACAAGGTAAAAAAGCAGCGAAATTGGCTACCCGAAAGGCCAACCGCATCACAGGTCCCATCATCTCTTCCGGATGGGACTTTTTTGAAGCTGTTTACTATGGTGGTACCTTTACAGAGGGATTCCTCAGAGGAACTGGTACGTTGTTTGGAACTTACGGTGTAGGCTTCACGGGGGAGCAAAGGCTTGGAAGATTTGGTTATCTTGTTGGAAGTCAATTGGGAAGTTGGATTGGAGGTAGAATAGGGCTCATGGTATATGATGTGGCTAATGGAGTGCATTTCATGTTGCAGTATGGAAGTAAAATTCAAGAAACATAAGCTCGCTATCAAGAAAATTCTTAAACTTTAAGTTCTTTTCTTTTCCTTTCCATGAAATTCCTGTTTATGACAGCTCTAGAGGTTCCATTCTTTGTAGATTATGAATATATCTATTAACGGCAAGAAAACATATAAAGATTCTGAACTGATATGAAATACAAAAGTTTATACCAATATTGTTATTCTTTTCACATTATATAATTGGATGTACATGTGTTCTTATTCTCTGTGTCTGCTCCAGTTTTGTATATGGATGGGTCATATATATTTTTTATCTTCTAACAAATATAGTGCACATGATGTCTTCTTATTTTCGTATTGGAAAACCTTCTGAACCTGTATATCGTATGATAACATAAATGTTATTTCGACATATGTGGGAAAAACAAAATTCAACAAGTTTTTAAATGGTTGATGCAACTCACCTCCATGGTTTAATGAAGTGTTTGATTTGGTTAAAAGATATATCCGGTGTTGCAACTTATTAAACAATCTATTGAACTTTACTAACCACACATTTGAACTGGATTAACAATGATTTGGTTAAATGTATATGTAAGTAAAGGATATGGTGTCTAGAAGTGAAGTAGGGGGATGAAGTTGGAGAAGAAATCTATTTGTTGTTTGGGGGGCAGATTTAGTGGATGAGTGTATGGTTGTGTGTAATATTTGTTTGCAGGAAAATATGGAGGACGTTGATTTGAGACCCCTAATTCTAATGATGAGTTTTCAGTTAAAGAAGCTTACATGATCTCAAATCTTGAAGCCGTAGCAAGTTTCCCTTTGTAAGATTTCATTTGAAATAATTTGGTATCGTTGTTGTTTGCTTGGAGATTATTTAATAATAGACTTCCCACTCCCTAATAAATATAATATGATTTATAGGAGGTACAAATTTTAGCATCACCTTTGTGTGTGGAGGATGTGATTTGAGTGAAACATCCAATCATTTTTTTTTGCACGTTCTGTTTATGGGAAATTACGGTCAGGTATCTTGTTTTGGTTAAGATAAAATTGTCCGTTGACCAACAACAACTTTTGTCATGTGGTTCAACCTATAAATTTGGTATCTCATTGAAAAAGGATAAGGAATACTTTCATGCGATTTGGTTGACTTGTGTTTGGATTACTTGGTAGAATCAAAATCTTGTGGTTTTTGGTCGGCATGTTAGTTTAACAAGTTCTATGATCGATATGATGAAGCTTTTGGTTTGGTCATGAATTAAAATCATAGTGAAGAGCTTCTCTTACAGTTACTATCAATTGTATAAACAATCTCTTAGATGCTTGTGTTTGACTTTATCTGACAATTGAATTTTCTTTATTTTGGTGGCATCGTTGTTGGAGAGCCTTCTTTATAATTGACATTTGTAATTTGTATAGTTTGTTAATCTTAGCATTGCTTGTGCTTTGATTATTGTAGAATAATCATTTTTTGGCCTTTCGCGCCACATGGAAAACCGAAAATACCCCTTATATTTAAATAAAAAGGTTTAAAATCGCTTCCTTTTTGAGTTGACAGCCCTTTCATTAGTCGATGAGAGCCTATGCAGAGGCGGATGCACTACGAGTCTATGTGTGGCTAAAGCCACACATGCAATTCCCTTTTTTTTATATAATATAAAAAAACATAATATGTAACAACAAGCTGAACAACATTGAGTATTCCCTATCATCCTTTGTCCCAATCAGTTATTTGTAGCTTTTGATGTGAACAAATTATCGAGGATGACTGAGGTTTACTCAAATGATTTTATAGATATGTCGGAAGTGGCGTTATGCCATCAACTTAGGAATTATGTAATAAATGTTCAACCTGACCTAAAATTTGCTAAGTTGAAAGGGTTTTTAGATTTTGAGCAAAACTTGTGGAAACAAATAATTGCAACACATTTGTTATGGTTTATAAGCTTTTGAAGTTGACTTTGCTCTTGCCGGTAGCAACCGCAAGTGTTGAACGTGTTTTTTCAACTATGAAAGTTGTTAAGAGTTTACTATGTAACAAAATAGGTGATCAGTGGACAAACGGCCGTCTTATAATTTATATAGAAAGAGATGTTCTTTTAACAATTACTAATGATATAATTTTAATTCATTTTCAACAAATGAATATGAGATGATTTTCATTGTAATGTATCGTACCAAACAATGTTATTTCTTATTTTTAATATATTTTATATTATTGTTTCTTTGTATTATTAGTCACACATATATCAAATGTCTTGATCCGCCTTGAACCTATGTAACCTAAAAATTCTGGCCCATTAACAACTGTTGTGCGTTTTACCATTACTAGAAGGGTTGCCTTAACCTCAAAGCAACAATCTGTTGTTCCAACTCTTCCCTCTTGTCAAAGATTAATTAATTAATTTATTGCTGATTATAACTAGGTTATGTTATTTTTAAATTTTAACTCTTTTTTACCATGCCATGGATTTCCAGAAGAAGAAGAAGAAAAGAGATTGGTTTCTTCTATTTGTCTCTGCCATCATTATTCTTAGCATCACAGGTACCTCATTGTCTTATCTGCCATTTAATAGTTGCAGTTACAATTCAATTTCATTAATGTAAACAAAATTCGAATTACATTTTTTTTGGACCTCTTGTGATTTTTAAAATAATATTTGAATATTGTTTCAAAAAAAAAAAACTCTTAAATTGCAGACACTACATGATCTTATACCATGCGATTTTAATTGATTAAGAAGCTTGGACCCTTCACATTAGAGGCTCAATTCAATACTGAACAATTATTGTTTTCTCATTTTTATATTTCCTTCTTTTTAACGTTTTGGGGTTAATTAATTAATGACAGTAATCTAGCTAGTGAAGTTTTCCTTCATCTTATTTAATAATTAAAAATTATCAATTTGGAAATAATATTTCAAAAACTTTTTTTCCTCTTTTGAATTGGGGCGCAACGGCAAAGATTAATATCTTGTGTCAGGTAGGACTGCAATGAGTGACAAAACTCTCACTCAAGAGAATTAACACTGTTGTATTTCGAGAATAATATTTGAACTCAGAACCTATAGTTAGGATGGAATCTCATCCGAGTGCATATATTTCAAAACTTTATTAAAGGAGGTCCGGAGACAATTCACTGTTGCGATATCTTGTATGTGATAATAGTTGTTGGAGTGAAGAGTATAGTTTGGAAAGCTTAAGATTAAATCCCTTGCAGTGACACCAAAAATTGGCTGTCTGATTTTGGAGATGAAAGATGAGTTTTTCTTTTCTAACATGGATTGTTTTTAGTTTGTTGTTTGTATAAGTTTTTGACTATGTTTGGATAAACAACTTAATTAAGTGTTTATCACATGAGTGTTTATGTATAAGCTATTCTCATAACTAAAGATAAAATAAAATAAAATTGTTTTCATATTTACTATAGTTTGCTTTCATAAGTTATTACGAAAAGTTTATGAAAATAAACTAAAAACAACTATGAAAATATAAATAATTTTTATATGTTCTCTCAATTAATCTCACTATTAGTAGATAAATTCAAATAAGATAATCGAAATAGACATTTGGTGTGATGTGATAATTAGTTCAAGAACTATTTTTCCTTGCATCAAATGTTAAGTACATTGGTTTTCTAGCCTTGGGTTCTTATCTTTGAATACGGAGCAGGGCCGAACCTTGGGGTATGCAAGGAGCTCAATGGAACTGGGCCTCCCCAAGGTATGGACCTCAAAAAAGATTATAGCCCAATAGTACTACTAAGTACTACTCCATTAAAAAAAATTCCTTATTCTCTTTCTCTCTGATACCACGCGTTCCATCACCATCACTCCATTGGACGTTCCTTTGCTTCTTCCCTGATTTGATTTCCTTTTCCTTTTCTGTTGTCTTGTTTTAGGCCTATTAGAATTGGGTCCTCTTGTTTTTTGTGTTAGGTGGGTGTTTTTTTGGGAGGGTGGTTTGCGGTTTCTCATGTATACAGTAATGATTTTCACCTTTGCTGTATCGCATATATACAGCACCTTGTATTTATCTTTTAAAAAATTTAAATAGAACATTGTTCTTTTAAAAAAAAATACATTTTTATTTTATTACGGACCTCTTTTCACTTGTAGAACCGAGCCTCCAAATTCGTAGGAACGGACCTCCTACGGAGGCCATTTCATTAATTATAATTTCTGCTTATGCTCACACAATGTTTGCTCTATTCAGCTAAAAAATGCAGGGAGCTTGTTGGCAAGAATACATCATCCAAAAGTGGGAAGTTTACATTCTTAAATTGCTTTGATATGGGCTCTGGAACTTTAGCATGTGGGGTCAAGGAAAGTGTGAAGCTCTATGGTAACAATATTAGATCTTCTCATGTTGAAAAATCAAGAGATGATGCAATCATATCTGCTCTTGTTTATGCTACTTCACAAGGCATGTCACAAACTGATTCAGAAAAATATGCTCAGAAAGAAGGCGCAAAGGCAGCGAAATTGGCTACTCGTAAGGCCAACCGCGTTATAGGTCCGATTATCTCTTTCGGATGGGACTTTTTTGAAGCTGTATACCATGGTGGTACCTTTACAGAGGGATTTCTTAGGGGAACTGGTACTTTGTTTGGAACTTATAGTGGAGGCTTTATGGGGGAGCAAAGACTTGGAAGATTTGGTTATCTTGTTGGAAGTCAATTGGGAAGTTGGATTGGAGGTAGAATAGGACTCATGTTATATGATGTTGTCAATGGAGTGCATTATGTATTGCAGTTTGTTCAACTACACATTTGAATGTGATTAGCATCGATTTTCAAGTGTTCAGTTTTGCATGTAGTTGACAACACCTAAAACCGTGGTTAATTAATTCTAGTTGATGACTACAAGAGTTAACCAATCTTAATATATTTGTGAGTCATTCATTGAAATATGTTAAATTCTTAGATGCCTTATTGGTTAGGTATGCCGATTTTCTATAGATAAAATTTGTTTAACATTTAAATATATTTTAATCTATTGTCCTCACCAACTACATGTATGGACTCTATCACTCCACTAATCATGTGTGTTAACTGCATTAACTTTAATTAGTATAGACCCATTGCAATTAATACAATTGTAATATTATAAAATGATAAATAATTTGGGACCAACAAACATTTTAGTTAAGATATTTAATAAGTTTTAGGTAAGGATAAATCAACTTGTAGTATCTAAATTTGAATATTGCCTATATCTAAAAAAACTGAATATTGTCTATACCTCAGAAGAAGAAAAAACTGAATATTAGCTAAAACTATCGTTAGTTAGACTTTATTTACTTTCAACGAATTTTACATTACTAGGGTCATTCTTCTAAAAAAAATAGAAGGTTAAGAAGAAAAAAAATAAACGTATAATATTATTATTTTTTTCTTTATTTAAACTATTTTTTAAAATGTGATAATATGATTACCATTCAAATAATTTAATAAGAATTTGTAAATCATTAATGAATGCATAAAACTTGTCGGAATTTTCTACCAACACTAAACAATGTCAAAGACTTTGTAAATAATTGCGCACTAGTAGTAGTAGTATCCATTATCACCATTTCCTTCAATCAATGAAGTAATAAGTCTTAGATATTGTATATAGTGTTAATAACTGACTTAATGCTAACTAATTATGTGAGGTTGCGTAGCTTTTGTTCTGGTTACGAATCAATGGAAGGAGCATATAATTAGTATAAACAAAATTCAGACACTTGGGCCATATATAGTCGATATATGTAGCTGTTGTATGACGATAGGAGCATCATTGAAAGGATAAGTGGATTCCTTTGGCCACACGCAATCGTGTGGTTGCCACACATCCTATGCATAAAACAGATTACTATTAAGTATATTTGACTTAATTCATATCTTTCACAAAAAAAAGTATATTTGACTTAATTCATATCCAACCAATGTGCTACCCATTATTTTATGCAATCCTTGTCTTACGTAAAGCAATAAAAAATGGAATGGGACCGAAAGCTTGGCGAATACACAATCAAACCGAAAAAATTAATACAATTAAAAACCTCTATATTTTTTGAATAATAAAAGAACCTCTCTCTCTATATATAACTAAACTTTGTTACAATTATATTTTTAAAAACTTCTATTGCATTTCTTAGATATAAAAAGTATTAAAATTTTGCTTAATTATCGTAGAAACTTAAATATTTTGTACAATAAATATATGTAACTTAAAGTTATTAAATTAACAAACTCAATTTTTTGATTGGTTTGTAAGCATATATATCTTTGGTTGAAACTTTTGATTTGATTTGATAACCATGCAAAAGTGTATTTGCACTATTGCCCCATCAGCGTCGAGTTATCGCATTTGATGCTGATACGGGTATCATCATGTAGTGAAAGTGGCCAATTTGGTAACCATATAAAACACATAATAATTCAGTGCTGAAAGCTGTAGCTTTTTGTTCATAATATGCTGTTTACCCCATACATGTAACCTTCCAATTTGAGTTACAAAGAGGTCCCAATTTCTGAGTAACATATATGTGGACGGTTGGGGTCTTGGGGAATTATTTAAAACTTTCTATTATTGAGCTGCGGATAATGTTTTAGTTGAAGGGGGGGACACATATATAATTGGAAATAACAAAAAAGAAAAATAATTATCACCCCCTTTTATTTTATTTGACAAATAATGTTTCCTTGTCCTTTTTTCAATAGAAAAATGTAAACAAAATTTATTTATTTCTTGCAAGGAAGTCAATAGTACAAGAGAAATCTACTACAGGCGTGCAAGGCATGGCGTGTTATGAATATTGCTTGCACGAAATAAAGGGAATCAAAATACATTTGCACCATTCACACTGATGATGGAATCCAAGTTATGATCAATTATATTATTTTATGCATGGTTTTCCTCCTTATTTATTTATTTACAAGATTCACATATATATTTTTCAAGTGCCGACAAATATAGCGCCTTTACAGCTTCTGTAAAGATCAAAGATATATTCTATAGTGATGTGAAGAAAAAATTGACCAAGAAAAGAAAAATAAAAGAATATCAATTTGTTAAATCAAGTGGTTAAATTTTCATAACTTCACCAAAGCTTTGAAAAAAGTGTACCCACTACGACGTGTTAAAAAATTTTTGGTATTATTTTGTCTTTTTTTTATGAATATTAAATTAAAGGGAGGTGTTTTATTGGAAAAAACTCAAATTCCACATAAAATATTAAAATAAGTATATTAGTTTGTTTGTTTTCACGTCCAATATCAAAATTAAATGTCCATCTATTCGAAGCTACAATTATTTGCTTTAGGAAATCACGATCAATTTAGCAATGAGACATGATAATGTAAAATGAAACACATGATGCGCAGGAGGAAGTAGTTCCTGTCAGATCAGAGGCAGTGACCACGGTTTTACCGACTCCTATGGTAACCTCTCATATTCCTGTACTCCAAAAGAATAATTTTAGTATGCCTTTTGAGAATGTTTTCGATGAGATAATTGAAAATAATATCGAGGGGAATTATATGCCTGTTTTATCTCCCGTAAAAAATACACATCTTGATATCAGTAGCATTGTGGCCCCGGATAATTCTAAGATTGATTCGGTGCTGCAGAAAGACTTAAACTTTATGCAGACTTGGTTGACAAAGGCAGCAGAGACCGAAACACCATTTATAGAGGTTGTTTCCAAGTCACAGAAAAAAAAAGAATTTACAGACTTTACAGAAAACTTCACTCAGAACCCGCTCTCGACCACCATTCAAATGAATGTATTATTGGAACATCTGAGGAATCGGCAACAATGATTCTCGGCTTGTGTTTGTTGTTTCATGACACAATGTGGTTCTGGAGAAATTTGTTGTTTCATGACACGGGGTTGTTCACTTTGTTGCCTCCAACTTTGGGGGAAGATTTTCCTAGGGACAGGAATGGGATCCGAACTTTATTTCCTTAAGTACTTATGTTCCTAGTTTTCTGTATATATTTCTTTTTCTTTTGAGGGTATTGGCTTAGTCCCCCCTCTTTGTAATTTTTTTTCTTCCTTTTTTTAATAAAATTTACGTATTGGAAAGGCGGTAGAGGATGGGGGAATCTGTTGGGTGCCAACCTAGTTGGGATGCTTCAGATTCTCCCGGATACCCAACCTTTCTCTTGGCCTTATAGAAAAAAGTAAAATGAACATATATATAACCAAACATATGCTATAAAGAGTATAGCAACACTCACCTTAGAAGTTGAATTTGTAAACATGAATTATATTTAATATAAAAATAATATTAGTTTAAATAAGTTTGTTAAAATATTATATCATATACATTTAAATTCTCTTCAGTGTTGTAACAAAGAAAAAATCTCTTCAATGTCATATGTTAAAAACACACACAAAATTAAATGGAGTAAAAATTAGTTTATAAATGCCACTTACAAATTTATCCGTATAGTTAATTCGTATTATTTAATAGATAAATAATCCATAATTTTCCAAGAGGAGTTTAGAAAAAAACCTAATTTCTTTCGTGTGGGAGAGTCGTGTTGCAGACATATATACCTGCTGAGTTTTGTGTATGTCCATTACATATGGGACATCAGTGTGGTGTTATTGTATTATTACTCTTTTTTCCTTTAAGTGTTGTTTGAATACGAAAGTAACATTTTCATGTAACGATCATTTTGATAGTTTAAGAATACCATATTTTATCAATTATACATTTCTCAATTACTCCTATTTACTCTTTTTTCAATAAACTAAAAATAATTAATGTTATTTATTTGAAAAACCTAGGTTTTTTTTTGTTATCTACAAAGTTAAACAAAATTTTGCTATTTATAACAATGGTTTCATGAAAAAATTCTATAAATTATGCGAGTTAGATGAAAGTTTTATTTTTTCTTAATTGAATAACATAGTTAAATTTTGATTAACGTGTCGTTGAAATAAATTTTATTTTGTTTTACAATTATTAAAAAGACGTGTACAATACTTAGACTACTGACGATTTTTGTTATGCAAAAGAGAAATAATGTGAGCAAAAACAAGAAGGATTTTGTAACTACCAATTGTTTGTTGTGAGAGAAAAAAGACACATTAAATTTATTAAAAAGAGAAAGTGTGTGCAAAAAATTAGATTAAAATGAAAGTATAATAGAAAAAAACCAAAAATATACTTCCTTATTTTGACTAACATTGTGCACAATTATAATTATTATTCCTTTAAAAAAATTATTATAAAATTTCGATACATTAAAAGACTATTGTAATCATTCGTTGAAGAAACAAAATGGCTATTATACCCTAAAAAACTATAAAGATACTACATATTATAGTTAGTTGATTTTTGGGAGGGATTTGACAAAAGTAGTAAACAAACACTATATGATTGATGGCCCACAAAAAAGGATGCGAGTGTGAAACCACAAAGATTTTGGAATCAAAGATGAGTCAAACTCCTTCTTCGTCTGTTCTCCAAAATTTTTTTTTTTTTAGCAAATTAGGATGGTTTCTTTTAGCTTTAAAAAAAAATTTGTGTGAGAGAAATTTTGAGATTTTACAAAATGATTGAAGTTATCTGTGCTTATTTACTATCTAATTTTTTTTTTTTAAACTATTTTATGTGTTACCTTGTTAATTTTGAAAATAAAAAGATTTTAGGAAAAACTAATTGTAATAATTTTTTATTTTAGAGTCAATATATTTTTATATAAAATGATTTTTTAAAAAAATCCTATGCAAACACTTAAAAATGATTATTTTTACAATTTTTTCAAACAATCTCAAACAAACTGAACCCTTAAAGAAATGAAGATTGAATCTAAGAAAAAAAGATTTTTTTAAGGTAAAATAAAATAAGATTGAAAAGCAAGAACCGCGACTTCCAATTGATCAAAATCATCACGACGATGATTGATGAATCTCCTTTTTATAGTAGTCCCTCTGTTGTTCCTTTTTACTATAAGTTCATGTTTATTTATTTTTATTTCTTCAATGCTTAACCTATATTATAATGACTGTGTTATTTGAACAACCATTTAGTTTGCATTACAACTTATGAGACAATAATAAATTTACAAAAAAAAAGGTAAATATTGACACGAAAATTAAAGAAATAGAGAGATAAAGTAAAAATATAATATGAGTATGAAAGATAAAATTGTCACAAAAGTTATCATTAAATGGTTGTACAAATATCATTTACATATTATCATATTCCTACTAGGAAAAATGAAGGAAAGATGAAAATTAACGTGCCAACTATTTCTAATTAAATATGGTTGCACAACATATTTATTTAATTAGAAATTATAAGATTTTTTTAAAGGTAGAATTATAAGATATTACCAAACAATTGGATTGAAGTGATTAATGAGCTTCTACAAACTGTTCATGAGAATTGAATTTAATTACTAGGTGAAATAGTTTGGGGAGAACGTGGTAGTTGATGTTTCCCCCTTCTACCTCCGTCTCTGAATCCAACTATCTTTTAGCAGTCGACTTAAGTGTTAATGGGTGTGTGGTTGAAGATTCAAGCTACATCATGACTCGACGTCTTTCAAATGACCTAATTGTTAATGGGTGCGTTGTTGAAGATTCAAGCTTAGAATGTATTTTTTTTTATCAATGCAAATCGAATTGAATACCTTATAGTTTACTACACATACAAACTACACACCAACAATCATTCGCATTGAAGTTGTCAAGGGTCAACAAATGCAATTAATATATATCCAGAAGATCTCTCTCTTTTTTTAACTATGTTTGATTGGGCGGTACAATTTTCACGTTTTGGGCAAAAGCATGATAGAAATTCACGTTTACACAGAAGCTACAAATAACAGCTTCTCAAAACAACAACAAAAATTCACGTTTACACAGAAGCTACAAATAACAGCTTCTCAAAACAACAACAACAAAAAGTGCTCTAAACGTAGGCAGAAAAGAAAAAACGCCGAAGCAAACACATAATAAAATGAGCGGTCATTTATCTGGTATGAGTAATTTTACACTAAGTCTTACAAGAAAAATTAGACTTTGGACAAAAGGTGCAAATTAAAATTTTCAAAATTAGTCTTCCAAGAAAAATTAGACTTTAGAAATAAATACGAAAATAAATTTCAAAATTGACTTTGGACGAAAAAATTTATACTATTCACAAAAGAAAAATTTAACGGGTATGATGTGTCACCGAGTCTCAGATAAAATAAGTATAAATACTCCGCAAGAAAATAAGTATATAGAAATTTCAAGATCAAGATTTACAAAGAATAAACAGAGTTTTTTTTTTAAACAAAAGAATAAACACTGAGTTGAAATTCTCTGTTAATGTTTCAACGCATATTCTTTCTTGATTAAAAGGTTATTTGATGTCTAAGAATTTTTAACGGTCTTTATTCTAATGTGTTGAGAGCTTTTTATTTTGGCTTATTCAAAAAAAAAATGTGTTGAGAGCTTTCAAAGCTTTGTAAAATCATTACAAGAATGATGATCATTGGTAAGAGATAACAACAACTAACCCATTAATATTGGATGAGATGATAAAAGATATTTTCGAACTTTACTATTGGATCAATTGAACTTCTTCTTGATAAGAGATCTCTAATAGTTTAATTAGATGTTTGAGTTCAAATGTCTTCGTGAGTTTATCTCAGTTGGTATAGACAATGCATAATATATATAAGGTCTGAGGTTTAAACCTCGGCCACCACAAAAAAATGATCTTTGGGTTCGAATTCAGTATTAAAAATGCAAAAGTGTTAAATCTTTTTTTTTTGACAAGAAAAGTGTTAAATCTTTTGAACGATAGTTTTGTCAGTTATTACGGTCCTACCAACACGGATACTTATTCTAAGCATTGCGCGTAAAGGATAATCGTTCTTATAAAAAAATGAAGATGTTAGAGTTTTTTCAATATTTAATCTTGGTTCTGATTCTAAAATAAAATCTTTCATCCGCCGAATAAGAATATTTGAAACAAAAATTATACATTAAAAGAAACTAAACACAAGATGACAATGTTGATGTCTTTAATGTAAATATTCTCAATTTTTTAAATATAAGCATTTTTAACTAACATAACACTACACTTTTTTTTAAATTACTCTAATTAACTTTATTTAAGATATCTATAAGTTCATGCTTATAAGACTTATGAAATCGTTATTGTGACACTACCTATAAAATCTTATTGATAATTCCAGAAACATGTTTAAACAACTTAGTTAATATCAAACAATGTTTGAAAAGGTTAAAAAACACCTTCCTAGCATAACAATATAATTAATCCAAAAATAGAATTAAAAAAGGCAATACCAAAGTCTCAACTCAAGGGGGTGATCCTTGTGGACCCCACAATTGGCCATAAATATTGACTCCTCCCCATGGCCTAGTTATGTGTTTTCTTGAACCAAGTCTTCTCATAACCTCAGAGTGTCGACATGGGTTGCCAAGAAGAGTTATTGATTGCAAAAGTGATTAACTTGTATGAACAAATTTCAAGCCTTGAAACTCTCAAACCTTGCAAAAATGTCGACATGCTTTTCACCGAACTTGTCCTCACATGCATGCCACCTAGCCCTATAGATGTCACTAAACTCCCAAACACTGTGCAAGAAAAAAGATCCCATCTTATAAGGCTATGTGGTGAAGCTGAAGGGTATTTGGAGAGACACTATTCAGCCATCTTAGGCTCATACCAAAACCCTCTTAATCATCTCCATATTTTCCCTTATTATTCAAACTACATCAAACTTGGCCACCTTGAGTTTTCTATCCTTAGCCAACACTGCACTCATGTCCCTAGCAAAATTGCTTTTATTGGCTCGGGACCCCTTCCCCTCACTTCAATTGTCTTGGCATCAAACCACTTACCTTCAACCACTTTTCACAACTATGACATCGACCCTTTAGCCAATTCAAGTGCCATGCACTTGGTTTCATCTGATCCTGACTTGTCAAACCGCATGGTTTTTCACACCAATGACATATTGGATGTGTTAGACGATTTGAAAGACTATGAAATTGTTTACTTAGCTGCCCTAGTCGGTATGGACAAGGAGGAAAAAAATCGAATCATTGATCACTTGGGGAAGCACATGGCTCCAGGAGCACTTCTTATGTTAAGGAGTGCTCACGGGGCTCGTGCTTTTCTCTATCCAGTGGTTGAAGCTTCTGATCTTCGAGGCTTTGAGGTCCTCTCTGTATTCCATCCTACAGACGAAGTTATCAATTCAGTCGTCATATCGCGTAAGTATCCTATGCCTAAACACTCACATGATCACAGCCTTTGTTCCATGATCCTACCAAACAAGTGTTCTGAGATTCAAGTCTTCAATCCCCTTAGGGGCCTCAACCATGGAAATATGATTGAGGAATTGACCATTGATGACCAACTCTTGTAAACTATATTTCTCCAGCTGATTTGCTTTATATATCTACTACTTATTATATACTTAATTGACTAGTGTCTCTAGCACATGCTAGCTAGCTTGGCTGAAGATTGGATCATGTCATTACAATTTAGTTGTGATATATTTGTATTTATGCCTCCAAGTGCTTTGTATCTCATGGAGCACAACATATGTGATTTTCATAATGTTGTTTTTAAATTTTCAATAAATACAAAGATTATTGTGTTTTAGATTAAGTTCCTTCAAGCAAGTCATATCGGCATGCACGCTAGCATATTTAGCTTGTATACAATTTATTGTGTTCAATCTTGCTCATCCTTCGTTGTTGTAACAACTCAATTGAAATCAATTAAATCATATGATTTACATAGAATGTCTTCATATAGTTGCTTTTAACCGGAGGTTTAAAGTTTGACCTCTGGAAAATGAATCTAAATACTACTAACATTTGTATCAGTTAATTAATCTTAAAAAATTAAAGATGTTTTTTTGTTACACTTTGATTTGTTTGTTTTAACTTCATTAATGTCAATTTCAATCAATCAAAATAATTGAAATTCCCCCATTCTTGTCTATTCAATTTGGGGACATTGCCTATCAAATCAAAAACGTCTTTGTTGGCTTTGAAAGGATGCCTACTTATCTTCCTTTTTCATGATACGTAATTGATCTATCAATAATTGTATTTGGTTGTAAAATTTATGTGGATGGCAGTTTTTTTAGTTATCTTTGACTTTCTAAAAGAATCAATAGAGGAAGCATTGCCAATATTGCTATATTGAGGAAAGTTGATGAAGAATCTAAAAAATGTCAAATTTATATGGTGGAGAGATCTCATTATTTTTGTTGGGTTATAATCATGTATAGTTTATAATTTTTGAGTTTATTATCAGAAGACAATGATGAAAGATATTATTGGTGGCTGGTTCCTTTCATCTATTTGGCCTATTAGTGCATTAATTCATTGCAGTGTGCATACTCCAAAAATGGAATATATCTTGATATTTTCTCCCTCTTTCAAACAAAAGTCAAGTCAGATGGTACTGGGAACTGTTTTACACAAGTGCTAGAATTTAAGAATGTACCCATTTTATACTCCTAGTTTCTCTTTCTCATATCAAGATTATGATTTCGAATATGGTGTTCATTTTTGTGTGTATTTTTTAAAAATGTGTAGATAAAGATAAACACATAAAATAATGTATATGTATTTGGTGTTTAAATTTCCAAATGTTATTATGAATTATTACATGGGAGTGTAGTTCATTTCTCTAAATTAAGGTCACGAATCTATAGTTTTGTTAGTTGAAAAATAGGAGTCAGGTGAATTGTGTCATCTTATATAAATTAATCCAACTTGACTTAAATTAGCAATGTTCGAAAAACTAGATAGGTCATTGAGCCGTTCAAGGCACCTAATAGAATATAGGCTAAATTGCATTTTTGGTCCCTTAACTATTTAGGTAGTATCGTTTTGATCCCTTAATTAAAATTCGATTTATTTTGGTTCCTTAACTTCTCTCTGTTACACATTTTGGACATTTCCGTTAGTTTCAATTCAAAAACGTTAGCCTTTCTTCATTTTCTTCTAGGATTTTTCTGGGATTCTTGTTGTTGAAGGTTGATGGAGATGATATGAAGATGAAAAAGAGGAGAAGAAGATGAAGAAAATATAACGTTTTTGAATTAAAACTAACGGAAAAGACCAAAATGTGTAATGGAGAGAAGCTAAGGGACCAAAATAAATCGAATTTTAATTAAGGGACCAAATCGATACGATCTAAATAGTTTATCTAAATAGTTAAGCAACCAAAAATGTAATTTAACCGAGAATATACAAAGAATAAGATGTGCCAATAATGAAGAACAGAAAAGAACAAAATGGTAGTAGTTTAAAATCATCTCTTGATAGGTCACTTTGGTTGCAAGGTTATCCTTTAATCCGTACGATACCTGGGCATCGAGAAAATGATAGTTTACACACCTAATTTTTTTACTTAATTGAAACTTAAATTGTCTCATTATTAATTACAATTATTATAAATTAAATTGAACAAGTGTTTTAAACATTATTTCATTAGGAAGGATGATCATGAGGTTTTAAACATTAAATTGAACAAGAGAATGTCTCCTCATAATCGTTTAAAATTGTTTTCTCCTTACATTTTGGTTGTAAAATAATTATTTGTTCATAATCAATTTTCTATAGAAAGATTATTTTCATGAAAAATCAAAGCAAAACTACTTGATCTATATTGTGATGTATCACAAATAAGATTTTGACAATTTGAATTTAGAAAAATATATCTCATTAGATGCAACAATAGTGTATAATTAATTAATATTATTCTATAAATTGTGGATGTATCGTAATAACATTTAAATTTTTCCAAAACTCAAAATCGTAAAGCTTGATTTGATTTGATTCAATTGTTAAAATCTCTCTAATAATTTTTTATTCTCCAAATAGAATTCTTTCATCAAGACTATTTAATTGGCTTGTTTTAGTTTTACATTATCTAGGTGGTATAATTTTCTCTAAATTTTAGTTTTATTCATGTATGTTTTTTAATTTTTTTTTTGAAAGAATGTAAGTTTTTAAATTTTAATTTAGAAAAATTGGCATTAAGAAAATTTTTGTACAAATAAATGCCCGACTATATTAATAGTTACCTTTGAAGTATGCATAATATATGCAATGTTCGGGGTTCAAACTAGAGCTGTCAAAACGGGTCGGGTCGTACGGGCCGGTCCATTTAGCCCGATTAATTATAAGGCTTGGGCCTTAAATATTGAGCCCGAATTTTAATATGGCTTTTTAGCCCAGCCCTAAAAAGCCTGGTACCCGTTAGGGCTAGCCCAAACAGGCCGCGGGTAGCCCGCATAACAAAAAAAATCCTATAAATTATATATATATTTCAAATAATTATTTACTTAGTTGATTATCAAAGTAAAAAATAAAAGTGAAAATTCAATGAATTAACACAAATATAAATGTAATATAAAATTATATTTACTCGTTTCGTTATTATAATTTTAAAGATCGAATATATAAATATCTATAACCATAACGTATCTAATTTATTTTAAAAAAATTTCCTCGCCGTTATAGTTTACGACATGTGTACAAAAATGTTTACAATTTTTTTTTGTGCTAGACATTATTTATAAAAAAAATTATAGGAGTATTTTATAGTACTTTTTAAAAAATATATATAATTTTTAATACGGGCCGGTCCTTTAGCCCGCGACTCGTGTAGGGCTGGGCTCGGGTAGTATATTTCAAGCCCGTTTTTCAACCGGGCTTTTTGGCCCGGCCGATAAATCCCGAAGGCCGTTAGGGCCGGCCCTAAACGGATCGGGCCTGTCCGTTTTGACAGCTCTAGTTCAAACCCCGACCACCACAAAAAAAATAAAATTACCTTTGATCGTTTAAGTCTAACAAAAATGCCTAGATAGTCCTTTAAATTTATTAAGTTTCAAATAAGTCCTTTGAATTTTTTAAAATTTCCAATATGTTCTTTAATTTTTTTTAAGTTTTAAATAAGTCATTTAAGTTGTTAATTTCATGCACCTATTTGAAGTTTAAGTTTTTAAGCTTTAAATTAATAGGTCCTTAAAAGGGTAATAAAGACTCGGTCAAAACTTAAAAAACTTAAATGACTAACATGTTATTTTTCCAAACTTAAAGGACTGAAAAGAGGTATTTGGCCATTTATTTGTATTATAGATCTAAATTCTAGTTTTATTGTATTTGTTTTATGTTTTTATTTTTAGGACGAACCTGTTGTTTTTGTCAAACTTAAAAGACTGAAAGAGGTACTTAGCCACTTATTTATATTATAGATCTGATTATTTGTGAGAGTGATTGTTTGGAAGCAGTGGACATGATTATTGCTGATCGTGATCATACCTTGCACACTTATGTTACTGACATCCTTCATATTAGAGATGCTTTACATGGAAATGAGAATACAACATTGGTGCATGTTCTTAGGGAACAAAATATGTGTGGAGACTTTATGGCTAAGGAAGGATCACATGCAAGGTGTTCTGCTCACTGAAACTGCCCTCAGCTTGGCATGAAATCTCTCATCCTGAGAGATAAGCTTGGAACTTAATTTCGACTCTCCCCTTTTTTTCTTTTTATTTTTTCCTCGTTACTTTGTAACACTATCAAAAAAAAAAAATTATAAATCTAAATTTTAGTTTTATTGTATTTGTTTTATGTTTTTTTTTAAGAAGCCTAAGAGATAATTAAATAAATATGAGAGAAAAACAAGACCAATTTAAGTACAAGGTGTGCCTAGTGAGGAAATAATACAAAGTACCATAATACAATATGCAAAACAAAAAACAACTGCATTCCATCTACTACATACAAGGTGAAGTAACCTAAACAAACTGAAGAATTAGTCCACAAACATGATAATCGACAAAATAGATTTGCAACCACAATTTATAGTTAATTTTGGATTTTAGCTTATACCGCTAGTTACTAAGTACTCTTTCTTCCTAATTGCAAACCTGCTTCAAAAAGTAAGTTGTCCTTTTATAAAAAGAAAATAGGCTTAATTATACAAATGATCATTGTATATATATGAGATGTTTTGGTTTTAATTGTTGTAAAAATATTTGTTTGGTTTTAGATTTTGCAAATATAGAATCTTTTGTTTTGGTTCTTGGTGTTTTGTTTCGGTCACTGTAAAATCTATTCATATTAAAATTGGTTCTTACAATATTCATTTTTGTCTTTATTTTAAAAGACTGAAATAAAAAAGTATACATATTACAATGACCAAATTCAACACGAACCAATTTTACAAGGACTAAAACATAAGAACAAAGACCAAAAACAAATAATTAGATATTGGCAAGTATTAAAACAAAAAAATATGTTTATGTGGACTAAAACTAAAATGTTTGATATTTACCGTTGTCATTTTTTTCAAAATTATGGGGGAGCAGAGCGGTCTTCTATTGCACCACCATAATCATATTAATAGAAATATAAAAGTATAAATAAAGAGGGGAGATATAAACCGAAGAAACAACATAAAATAAATTATTTGGTTGATAGGGATATTGCATTTTATGTGTAGAGGCTGGGGTTCGAACCCTGGACACTCTACTTCTCCACAGTTAAATTGTGTGAGCTCTAACCACTAGACTACTTGACAAAAAAATAATTAGTCTTTAAATATAAGCACATATTAAATGATAGATACATTTATCAGTTTTCGTCAACCATATTTTTTATTATGATTTAATTATCATACATTGCCAATACAAAAAGTTTTTATATTGTTGATAAATCATAATTAACATATCAGTAGAAATATTTGACTTTTATCATAACCACGAATAAAATCATGCACATAAATAATTGTGATGTTCTAACTAGTGTAAAATACTTTAAATTGAGAATGCATGAAAATTGTTAATAGTACAAATTATTCTTTAAAGAATTATTTATACAAAAAATTACACATTAATTATATTACATATTTAAAATAAATACGTAAAAATTGTATAACATACCAATAAAAAAGTATAAAAAAAGGATACAAGTAGTATAAAATAGTAAAAAATTGTCTCCGTGAGCTTAACTCAGTTGATATGGACAATACATAATATATGAAAGGTCGGGTTCGAACAAAACAAAAAATAGTAAAAAATTATATTTTTTGGATTACTATTATTTACTATATTATAAATAAAAAATTTCCACCGTCTTTTTTAAAAGCTAAATTTTCATCATTATTTAACGATGATTAATTTTTGTTGAAGAATCCGTACCCAAAAGTAAAAATGAAAATTGGAAGTTTAGAAAATAGAAATTAATCAATTATTGTTGTGGCCACGAAAAAAATGGATAAGGCACCCTTGAAAGTTTTTTCCCACCATACCATAACCATAGCATACTATTGCGAGCGAGAAATTCAAACGAAAACATTAACATTAACATTAACATTGCATGAATGAATTTGGTAACAATCGTTGAGTAAATCAGCGTTCATTCATTCATTCATCATGGCCATGGCCTTTCAAACAACAACACACTCTTATCTAACCACAACCAACTTCATCTTCTCCTCCAATCTCAAACGACTCACCAAACCTTCTCGATTCTTCCATTCTCATTCTAAACGCTTCGTTTCAACTCCGAGACGACTTGCCGTGAAATCTTGTGCGGTTAACGTTGAAGAGAAGAACGTTGCTGCGAAATCACAAGAATGGGGGAAAGTTTCTGCAGTTTTGTTTGATATGGACGGTGTTCTCTGTAACAGTGAAGAACCTTCTAGAAGAGCTGGTGTTGATGTCTTTGCCGAGATCGGTGTTCAAGTCACCCTTGACGATTTTGTTCCGTTCATGGGAACTGGTACGTACTCTTCATATTCAACACTTGTTCAGATAAATCAATAATTGAGTTGCCTATTTGATTATTAAGCTTATAATATTTCGTTGCTTCATTTTAAACATGAAAGGAGAAGCAAACTTTTTGGGAGGTGTGGCCTCTGTTAAGGGAGTTGAAGGATTCAATACTGAAGCTGCAAAGAAGAGGTTCTTTGAAATATATCTGGACAAGGTATAAGGTGTATATTTCGCTTGATGCTACTTTTTATTTGTTTTACTCTATTTTGCCTAAATACTAAAGTGTTTTCGTTTATATCAGTATGCTAAGCCAGATTCTGGAATAGGATTTCCAGGTGCCCTTGAACTCATTTCTCAGGTATGTAAGATTTATCATGATCTGATTACCTTGCTGATTCATGGAGGGATTAATATAGTAATATAGGACATGCTGGCATTTGAGTTTGACAGTGTAAAAGCAAAGGGCTTAAAGTCGCTGTTGCATCTAGTGCTGATCGTATAAAGGTTGATGCAAATCTAGCTGCCGCTGGTTTGCCATTGTCAATGTAAGTTAACATTCTGAGTGACTTGTTGAATGTGCATGAAGATATGGACCTTTAATTGTTATTGATAATATGTACTATATATTATTGGCATTTTCTTTTGAAATTTTTTATGCAATTTCTTCATTTAATTATGACCACACTGAGACATTAAAACAAAATAATCCAAGACGAGTTGTAAGTCCGCTGCATATTATATACTAAACTGTTAGATGTTCATTTTAAATGAAGTGCAAACAGCACCTATTACATTTTATGCCTGGCTTCATAAGATTGACTTCAATTGTAATCTGTTGTCTATCAAGGTTGTTAAAATTTTGCAGTTGTATTTTTTTTTTATCAGGTTCGATGCAATAGTTTCTGCAGATGCTTTTGAGGATTTGAAACCTGCTCCTGATATTTTCTTAGCTGCGTCAAGGATATTGAATGTCCCCGCCAGTGAGGTATATGATATAACGATACTAGACTGAGCATGTGAGAGGGCTAAGTTGTAATTTTTAGGTGATTGATTTTGTAGAGTAGCAATGTTTTATTGTTGTTGGTTATTTAGGATAACAGCAACATGTAGATAATAATTGACAAGCATGTATGTAAAAAATTTCTTGAATGTTTGCTAGTGCTACTATGCAGAAAGTTGACTTGAATTTCTTTCATGTTAACCTAAAACCATTTCTGCTTCTCTAACTATATATGGCAATGCATCTGGATTATGTAATAACTTATGGGAGACTCCGAGTTTGATTCACCCAGTCCCATTTGTAACTTATCATGCCCACTTTGAATTTCTTATACAAAAGAATTCACCCAGTCCCATATGTGATCTTCTTATATGATGTCCCAGTGTATTGTTATAGAAGATGCGCTAGCTGGAGTGCAAGCTGCCAAAGCTGCACAAATGAGGTAAGCACCGGTGAAAAATGGATTTATAATGGCTGCTTGAACTTACCAACCCTGACTAATTTCTAAACTCTAGAATGACTTTTTGTTTATGGACTATTGAAAATAGAAATAAAAAAGTATGTATGCTTTCAATCTTATTATTTGCAGATGCATAGCTGTACGGACCACATTATCAGATGAAGCTTTGGAGCCTGCTGGCCCAACTTTTATCCGAGACGACATAGGAAGTGTTTCACTTGATGAAATTCTCAATGGTGACTCTGTTGGATATAGTATGTAGTCTTGGGAGTTTGTTGTAAATCTATCATTTTCCTTTAAATTTTCTTTATTGTCTTTGATGTAAATTGTTAAACTATATTATTGTTTAAATAAAAAATTATGAGCAATGGGTACTCCGGGTATTACAAATCCTTCTCCCTTATTGCAATGTGTGCCTTCTCACTTGATACTTCACATTATATTTTAGTTTCTTTAATAAGTATACTCCCACCGGACTCACGTATAAGCAAAAAAAAGTCATGTTTGGTGAACCCGAATATAAGGAAATTCCAACTAACTTCACGATATTGAATTCCAAAATTACCCTTCCATTAATGTTCTTATGAAACAAGTTTCCATAGTAAATTAAATCAAGTGAGATTTTTTATCACATCAAGAAAGTTATATGAGATTAACTAATATTATTAATTAGTGTGTATTTGGTTACTTTTGTTTATATTTGAGTCCAGAGGGAGTACCTTTTATTCAGAATAGTTATTTACCTGACAATTGTTGTTTGATAAGGCTCTAGAGTACATATATTATGTTGCATGAGGTCTTATCTAGAAATGCCATTGCAGAGAAGAAGATGCAGGGCTCCGAAACTCCAATTAATTTTGCTCAGTCTTCATCTGATGTGCTTGCGGGAGGAGTAGATGGAGTTGGAAGAACTACCAGTGGCACCGATGAGGAAACTCCCTCAACTGGAGGGTAAGACAGTTTTTTGTTGTCTACCTTTTTCTTCTCTTCTGTCTTCTGAAATCTAAACATTTTCTTGAATTACAGGTTTTAAGTAAGCAATCTTAGGATGATTGTCATTGCTTTTTAATCAGCTATTGTGGTGTTGGCAATGCATACATAACTACTAGCAGATAATCGAAGCTTAGCTTGCAAAGTTACAATATTAGTTCAACTAACTTTTTTGAGGGTTTATGTATAACTTGGTCCTCTTTTAAATTATCATGCCAAAACTCATTGACCATTCACAAGGAAAATGTTGCTAATAATGTGCCGGCATTTGGTGCATAATTAGAAAATTGAGTTCACTTTTCCCTTGAAAGTGATAACAGGGATTGGTTAAGGCAATTTGGAGTTTAGTCCCTGAACTGAACTGAACTGGGATTGGCTTTTAATATATATTTTTCGCATTTTAAAAAGAAATAATATTACGAAATATATAAAAGTCTAAGGTTCACTATTTGGGAAGGAGGAAACAAGTTGTTATGAAATAGTAGTGTTATGCAGTGCTCTCACCACCCTTATTTGATAGGGAAATCACACACACCCCCACTCAGTTCTGTATAAATGGCAAACACACCCCTCCTTTACTTTAACATATCAGGTGGTATGTGTATAACAGAGGGGAACTCAATATCTGTGTCACTGCCATTTAAACACACCTCAGATGAGTGCAATTCCTCCTTTTAAATTTTGAGTTGAATTTAAAAAAAATAAAATTGTTAAATATCACATGCAATATAAAAGAGTGTAAAATATGCTCGGAAGTGATTATTTTATATAAATATTATTTATATAATTATAAAGTTAATATTGTATTTTCATTTTTTATGTTGTTAAAAAAGTGATTCATGAACTACCTATTGGAGAATTCCCATACAAGCTATTTTGATGTTAGTCATGTTATAACAAGTTGATGCCAATTCGATGAATAATTGCTTTTCCATGGATGTAATTTTATACCATGAAAATATTTATCGTTTCAATATTTTGTCCATGCAACAAGCAGAGTTTTTGTTGATTTACTATTGTGAGGGTGCAGAAATAATTTGTGGGCAGGTTGCAGGGTTCACGGCGAGATATACTGCGATATGGAAGTCTTGGGATTGCTATCTCTTGCCTTGCCTTTACCTTAAATAACTGGAAGGTACAATAATATTGTAAGAATATGCTGCAAATTATATGTTCTACATCTCTATATTGAACCTTAATTTAATTTTTTTTATAAAGAAAGTCGGTCATGTTTAATGGGCTAATTACTATACTACAGGCAATGCAATATACTTCCCCCCAAGCTATTTGGAATCTGTTGTTCGGTGTCACCCAGCCACCCATGGAGTATAAAGCAGGTAACAAACCAATGATGTGCTGGGAAATCAGTCTTCCCTGCTTTTATATACTTCCTGCATTTATCTACTTTCCTATCTTATGGCTGTTTTCTGTTGATGGTGCTATGTATAATTATTAATCTTAAAAGGACTACTCAATCCAAAACTTTAGCATGTTAGATAACTTTATGGTCATGACAAAAAAAGTCATTCAGAGAACTTAATCTGCTAGGTAGCACAGATGAAACTTTTTTTATACTATAATTAGTGCATAAGTTGAGACTCTGGTCAATTATGCTGGTATTGACGCTCTTGGGTTATTTTCATCAATAATTTGGGGTCATGCTTAGAGATGAAATAAGAGTCAGAGTATTTTCCTTTTGTTCTCAGGTAACTCAAGATCTGATAGGATCCCGCAATTTGTGAACTACATAGCTGATCTGGAGAGCAGGTACTTAGTACTTTGATACATTTCTTTGTTTATAACTATTTTATGGTGATTTTAAGTTTAACCCTCTACTCTAATTTTATAATATTTAACTGTTTTATTGATACTCTCCAATGATATAGCAAAAAGAGTATTTTCTGTTTGTGGGTGTGAAATTAAGTTTAACCCTATACTCTAATTTTATAATATTTAACTGTTTTATTGATATTCTCCAATGATATAGCAAAAAGGGAGTATTTTCTGTTTGTGAGTGTGAAATTATATGTATTACCTCCTCTCTGGAGAGAGAAACAATTGTAGCTTGTAAGCAAGAAGTTGTAATTTGTTATTAAAATACTATGATAAAATTCTTTTCACTGTTAAGGGAAAATGCTCAGCTTGTTCCAGAATTTCCGTCTAAACTTGATTGGCTTAATACAGCTCCGCTTCAGTTTCGCAGGGTACTTTTATTCTTGCATTCAGTTTTAATTTTAATCTGATGAAAACATCTGTGCTCATTAGATTTGTAATTCTTTTATTTTGGCAGGATCTGAAAGGAAAAGTTGTTCTGCTCGATTTCTGGACTTATTGTTGTATAAACTGTATGCACGTGTTGCCAGACCTAGATGCTTTGGAGAAAAAATACAAAGATATGCCGGTAATTTCATGTATGAATATTTTGATTATCAAATGTAGCTTGATGTGTGGCTCTGCTTTATAAAATTTTGTCATACCTATCAGATGGTACTTTAGTGCATGAACGTCAATTTTTTGTATATTTGTCTTGTTTATTGAATATTCTTCTGTATGAAAAATAATTTAGTTGTCCAGGTATCATTTGACATAACTAATGGGTTTATATCATATCCCCCAGCAAAAAGGATTAAGAAATATATTTTGATGTAAGTTTTGTTTCTACAGTTCATTGTTGTTGGTGTTCATTCTGCAAAGTTCGATAATGAGAAAGACTCTGAAGCCATCCGCAATGCGGTTCTACGCTATGACATTACTCACCCAGTAAGCTCAAAGCTACAACTCAACCAATATTTTAAATTGGATTTTTTTTTTCTGGTTTTTTTACATCTGTAAGTATTTTCAATTTTCCTTCTCTTCAGTTATTGACGAGCACATACACTTTTGGTCAGATGGTTTAGGATAGTTAGGCTTGGAGGACAATTATATATATATATATATGGGTTACACTGTGACAGTTATTTTATCAGGTAGCTAGGATAAGAAGACAGTTATGTGTGTTTTATATTTTAATTTCTATATGTATGGGCGTCGGTTATTTTTATTAGTAGGCAGTTTTATGAGTTATGATTGTATGTTTGAGAGAGAACTCTCTGTTAGGGCATAGGCCTGTGACTTGTGTTGCTGAACTCTAAATCTGGTTTAATCCACACTTGCTATCAATAAAACTGTCTTATTTATCTGCACAATCTCTCATGGTATAATAGTTATGGAATTTTGTTTGTATGATTGTGTTCTTTACTTTGATTTTTAAATTTATTGACGGTTTAGGGCTCTTGAACCCTTGCTTAATAAACTCTGCTTGATCAGATCTCTTATGCATCCTTGTAGGTTGTCAATGATGGAGACATGTACTTTTGGCGGAAATTAGGCATAAATTCATGGCCAACGTTTGCTATCATTGGCCCCAACGGTAAGCTCCTTGCCCAACTTGCTGGAGAAGGTCACAAGAAGGTACTGATGACAACCTTTAGTATCATCTGCATGTTTCTTATTTTAAAAATCATTGTGATATTATAAAATTAATTCAAGACTATTCTGGGATTATATGCATTAATTGTCATGTATATTATAGCATTTACACTGTCTTTATATTTTTTCTAAAAATTTAAAACCAACACTGTGAGGCATTAGAGATACGGTGTGGATGAAAAGGAACATGCTCCATAGCCATATGATGAATATTTCCAATTCTCCTAAAAGTGAGCAAGGTTTATGGGCCTACAAAACTGTCTTTGGGAGTGATAATTTTGGGCACATGAAATCATCTTCAACAGAATAATACCCACTACCATATTTGAATTTGTGTTGGACCTAACTCAAAGTTTTCAGGCATATCACATTCAATTCAATGTGGATCTCTCAAAATCCCCTCATGCTCAAAACTTTATATCTGGAGCATGACCTGAATGACCATATAGTGGGTGCCCAACAGATCTTTGATAGGCTCATGTTTGGCACATTTCTTATTCACGAAGATATATAGCATGACCCGAATGACCATATAGTGGGTGCCCAAGAGATCTTTGATAGGCTCATGTTTGGCACATTTCTTATTCACGAAGATATATAAAAGGGCTAAACTATATTTATGTGATTATGATTATTCATGTTTTGATCTTTGTCAACTTAAAAAATAGTTGTTCTTCTTAGAATGTATTTGATAAGTGCATAATAAATATATTTTCAATTTTTGTTGCTTCATTTTTTCTATCTAATTTGATTATAATTTGATTTTTGAATGATGGCCAATTATGTTTTTTGATGTATGTAACCATAAATGATGCCCAATTATGCCATATTCATTGTAGCCATAAATTAGTGTGGTGATTAAATTTTAAACAAGACTTTTATTGTTCCTGTTTTTATAAGGATCTTGATGATTTCGTGGCGGCGGCACTTCAATTTTATGGAAAACAGAACATGCTGGACAATACACCGATTACATTAAATTTAGAGAAAGATAATGATCCTCGCCTATTGACATCACCATTGAAGTTTCCTGGAAAGCTAGCTATTGATGTCCTCAATAATAGGCTTTTTATTTCTGATAGCAATCACAACCGCATAGTGAGTGCTCTCTCTCTCTCTCTCTTCATGATCATGAGCACATGGTGCATAACTGTACAGGTTTTACCTAATACAATAATGAATCAATTAGGCTATGAAGTTTCTAGATTACATCTCATTTTAACTATCTGGACATGAATGCTGGAATCATTGACCAATAACCAAAATATTCTTATCTGAATTAGATGACTCAAAGAACTCTACCAGCACAAACAATTAATCCTAATCCATAATGGGAAATGAAATCCTGACAGAACTATTAACAATTGATACAATATTCCAAGAGCTGATAAACTAAACCCAACTTTACCGCATTGCTGGCAATTAAAACTTGAATTCCCAAACAAAACCAATTTAAATCTAAAGCTCTAAATCCCAAGTTGCCATGTATTATAGTTCTAATTTCATTCACCACACTTCATTTTGACAATACATGCATAATTTATTTTTCCTTTTGATTATAAAAGTAAGTTGCATTTGTTTACGCTGGCCATGTTTGGTATTCAGGTGGTCACCAACCTTGATGGGAATTTTATTTTACAAATTGGGAGCAGTGGGGAGGAAGGTTTGCAAGATGGTTCCTTTGATGAAGCCACCTTTAATCGCCCTCAGGTACAACATAAATAAGATCGCGTTTGAGCTTCTAGTGTACTTCGTTTGTGCCTAATTGTGGCATTCATCATATGAGGATTGCAATCACTTTAACACACTCTATACTTATTTGTGGTTCTTGGTTCTCCAGGGCCTTGCTTATAATGCAAAGAAAAATATCCTTTATGTTGCAGACACCGAAAACCATGCTTTGAGGTACAGGACAGCTTCAATCAGTAGTCTGATTTTCATTGTTGTGATCTATGTGACAGCATAGATGTTTCATTGGTAGGTTTAATTAATCATGGAAAATTTTGCAAGTTCCACATCAACTAGAGCTATGAGCTAAGTAGTGCTTAGAGCTTGGACCTTTAAATCTCAGTTTTGTGGGGATGCGTTCGGCCCTAAATCCATATTCTAAGATAAAACAGTTAAGTTTCCTTTTATGTGAACTGTATGCTTTGTCCTGTGAGGCTTCGGGATTTAGTTGGTCCATTCCAACTTTGCATGGGCCTTGGGTCTGGAAGACCTATAGTAGAAGAAATGGAAAAGGGTTGTGTAGAGGGGCAAAAATGGGAATAAGAAGTAAGATTTAGAGATCCCACACATTTTTTCATTATAGGGAAAAAAAACTAGTAAATTAGTGGCGGAGGAAGGGTAAGTTTTTTTGACATTTTATTAGTTGTGGAAAAGGAGCTTTGCTATGGGGTATTACATATTCCATCTTATGTAATACATTTTCTTTCTTCAATAATACACCATTTTTGAGTTCCTTATGTTAGCGACCAACACTTGAGGGGATTTAGTCCCACATCGGATAGATAGGATTCTTGAGAAGAGTTTATAAGGAGGAGGCACTCCTCACCGTACAAGCTGGTTTTGTACGGATGAGTTAGGCCTCGATATTTGTTACATGGTATCAAAGCCTATCGGGTCCATCGTTGGGCTTGCATCGTCCTTGCTTCAGGCCCATTGGGCCGGACTGAAGCATGAGGAGGTGTGTTAGCAATCAACACTTGAGGGGATTTAGTCCCACATCGGATAGATAGGATTCTTGAGAAGAGTTTATAAGGAGGAGGCACTCCTCACCGTACAAGCCGGTTTTGTACGGTTTATAAGGAGGAGGCACTCCTCACCGTAGAAAGTCAAAAATCCTGCTTGATTTGATAAAAGCAGAATTTTGGTGCAGTAGTCATTAACTATGTGACAAACTGTTCTACATATGAGAAATGGATCAAATCATCAACCTATTTATTTATGTTCTGAAGGGAAATTGATTTTGCTAATGAGAAAGTGCGCACTCTTGCTGGAAATGGGACCAAGGGCTCTGATTATATTGGAGGAGGAAAAGGAGACACTCAGGTAATTAAATTAATTTGTAAGTTTTGAGGATGAGTGACATTCGTATACTATATAGCTACAATCTAAGATGGACCACAATTTTTTTTTTAATCATGGTCTTCACATCATATATGATCTCGTTAGGCTCCTTAATGGACCACAAAGTTAAACTCCTCGATTTTCTCCCTTTTTCAGCTCCTGAATTCACCTTGGGATGTGTGTTTTCATCCATCCAAAGAAAATATTTATATTGCCATGGCTGGCCAACATCAGATTTGGGAGCACAATATATTGAGTGGAGTTACGAGAGCATTTAGTGGTGATGGCTATGAAAGAAATTTAAACGGATCAAGGTATCACTTCAAGTGACGATACACCCAACTGTTGTCAAACTTCATTTACATTTCAAGTGTTCTTTTGTGGAGTGTATTCAGACCTTTGACTACCATGTTGCTCAGGATATATCTTACTATTTTACAATCCTTATGTATCTATAATGCTATATCATTATCAACACTGACAGATTTGAAATTGAACTCAAAGTATTCAAACTGATGAAAATGCTAGGAATACACTCTCTTTGATGTATTCTTGAATGCATTCTTTATTATTATTATTATTATTATTATTATTATTATTATTTCTTTACAAGTCAGCTCATTTTTTTGAAAAGAGATCAGTTAAAAAATAAACAATTCATAGACTGTTTTCAAGAGTGTGTCAAACAAGCATGTCACCGGTATTCCTTTTTTCACATTCAATTTTATCGTGTATTGTCTTTTACTGCTTCTCTTATGCTTCCATGTTTATCTCTGCTCTTGGCTACAGATACGATTCAACATTTTTCACTGTGATTGTATGATCTTTATTTTGAACATTCCTTATTTTATAGAGGTATCTGGAATGAATCTGAGAGATAGTGTCATGGTTATCTATGCTGACAATGTCATAATTTACTTGCTCTTGAATTTCATTTGATTGTTCTCTAATATGTTGGGGATGTTGGCTTGGCATACTTCTTTTCTTGATGAACTTTCAGTAACTATAGATTTTGAAACTCTCGCTCTAAGGAATTTCTGTTGCTGATCTTAAATATGGCAGTTAATAATGTGATTTAAATAGTTCTCTTTTTTTCTAAATTTCTAAGAAAAATAAAAATGTTGAGTTTAAGCATTACATTTTGAAGTAATAAAATACAAATGTGTTTATTTGTGTTTGGTTGCACTATGGTTTGGAAATAACAAGTCCAGTTTACTCCATGTGTTTTATTTGTTGACTTTTTAACTAGAATATCTGAAAAACTTCTGATTATTTATTTTTATCATTTTTTATTTGAGATAGTTCTACAAGCACATCCTTTGCACAACCTTCTGGTCTTTCACTGTCTCAAGGTAATACACGGTGATACTTCTCTTGAACTTTGATTTAAATCAATTTCCATTCATACTGATAAATGTTTCACATGATTTTGCATGATAAGATCTAATGGAGATATACGTCGCTGATAGTGAGAGTAGTTCAATTCGAGCTGTTGATCTGAAAACTGGAGGATCTCGTTTGCTAGCTGGTGGTGATTCCATCTTCTCAGATAATTTGTTTAAGGTAGTTTTAATACAATTTGGGAAGCCTTTTTATGCATTTTCTTGGTTCATCTTGTAGTACTATTTTTCTTCTAATAATTAAATTTCGTTATCATCGTCAACAAGAAAACCGTTTAGTACAAGATGGGGTTGACTGCATACTCTATAGCTCAATTTGTACCAATTAAGTCTTGTTATGTATTAGGTCCAAATTAAATCTCTCTTAAAGGTTTGAGTTTTCTTTGGTCTCCATCTACCTCTAACTATTGACCATCCTCTATTTGGTCAACCCTCCTTACCTGTGCTTTTATAGGTCTTATCCATACATGCCATAACCACTTAAGAGGGGATTCAATCATCTTTTTCACAATTGGGGGTTACCCCATTTTTCTCTCTAATAACCAATTTTATCTTGTGTAACTACTCATGAATCGTTAAGAATTTGTCATATATTTATAACCCTTCTCTTTAGAACTCCTTTTTCCTGATAATGTAACTCTGCTCTCAAACTTCTGCAGTTTGGTGATCAAGATGGAATAGGCTCTGAAGTACTTCTTCAACATCCACTAGGGGTTGTGTGTGGAAAGGATGGCATAATCTATATCACGGATAGCTACAATCACAAGGTAGACAATTCAGACCAAATTACCTTTGGAATCATTATAGCCTTTGCATCTTGTATATCTTTAGAGAGAACATCAATTGATTGTGTGTAGCATGCATACAACCTTACTACTTAAAAGGGGAATTATTTGTTATAATAATCTATATGTTCCTTTTGTCTTTATGTGCATTTTCCACGCTGTCATTGCTGAAATTTCTGAAAATTCTCTCCTCATTCTTATTTATGTATGGTTCTTGTGACATTAAGATTGACTGGTCAACCTGTCAGTTTCTGTTAGGACTCAATATTTAAGGTTTAAACTTTTGTATATATATCAGATACTGTAGTTAATTTGCCTTTCAAAAAAACAGGAGAATGCTAACGAGTGCCCCCGGGCACTCTTTAAGGACCTTAAATGGTAAGTTTTTTTTTATGAAAATTTGTGTATTCAATTCATTGGTAATTGAAGTATTCGATTTTTTTAAAGAATAATTTTTTAATATCCTGCCCCGGGGGCGCTCATTAGCAAGACCAAAAAAAAGAAAGATACAGCAGTTACCCTTTTCTGTGAAATCTTGCAAAGAATATAATTCTTTTTCCATTTACCTGGTTAGGACTTGTACTGGAAATTTTATTTTTTGCACAGTTAGATTTTGTCTTCAAACTTGTCTAATGAATGTTTGGATGCATGCATGATACGACCAACTTAGAAAGTAACAAGTTAATTGGACAGCCAGGCCTTAGCTCCAATATTTGCAGTAACTGAGTTTCCTAGTCTTCTTCTCATGTTTTATAATATATTTCAGATCAAGAAGTTAGATCCGACCAGTAAAAGAGTTAGCACTGTTGCAGGAACAGGAAAAGCTGGTTTTGGGGATGGAAATTCCGTAACAGCTCAGGTTGGTCGCCTCTTGCCAAAATCATCTCCACATTGTAAACGTAGGAATTTAAGTTTATATATTCTTTGGAAATGTTGAATCATCTATTCAAGACACTCTGTTGTTGATTCCATTTCACTTTCCCATTAGTGCTGTAAGTGTGGAACTATCATTTATTTTAAAGGTAGAACAATTTTTATGGGATACTTTTGGTGTTACAAGTTATAGTCCATAGGTTTGCATGGGCTCAGGCTGATGAAGCGCTTTAAATGGAAATTCTCTAAAACCGGCTATAAAATTTTCTTTGTTTTGAAAATCAGGTGTACCTCTCTTGTTATTCTTCTTCAAGTTGTTTGATGACCATAGGAATGTGCAAGAGAAGCACTGCAGATGTATTCATGCTGTGTAACTATAGTTATGTTGATTGGTTTACTTGCTTTTTTTTGTTCCATTTCCTATTGCTTCCTTCTAGAATATTTCCCCCCTAAAAGGTGGAAGTGGCGAAAGCTATGCTTTTTAAGATTGTAAATCTGACCCAGTCTTATTTCTTGTTCTTATATTCTTGGACACCCATTATTTATTTGATAGAAAGCCTTCACACATTTGCATGCTTCTGTTTTCTCACACAAATTTTTTTTTTGGTAGAAGTTTTCTCACACATTTGAAGAAATGTTTCGTATGCTCTTAATTTAAATGCTCATGCAAATTAATATCAACATAACCAAGTAAAACAAATGAAGTCTTGCTTACCTAATAGCCACAGATATATGTTAACATATTTATCAATGTTTTTGCAGCTTTCTGAACCATCTGGAATTGTTGAAGGGAGCAACGGTAATGCTCTTTTTGCTTCAATCTATTTCATTATTTTTAAAATGTTTTCATACTACATCGATCTTGATGAATTTAAGAGAGGATCACATACATATAATACTTGTGTGCGCCACACACATGTAGACCACGTGTGTGTTGTGTGTGTTGATACATATAAACACTCACACATGCAGGCACACATAATAGGCAGTCAAATAGACACAAGTAGGTGTGTGTGTGCGCCCGCGCAAGAAGCATATCAAATGAGAGCACCATATTATTATAACTTTTCTTTTACAGTTAATATTATTATGACGCACTTGTTAGAATATAAGAAAATATCTTAACTTTTGTAATATTCATGTATGTATGGTCAAGAATATAGCTCAAAATCATGACTTTAAAATAATCATCTGACTTATAAGTAACTTTTGATCTTGATCATCCACGCAAAACCAAATTGTCAAGATATTCTCTTCTTACGTCTCACAAGATAATCCATTCATCAAACTTGTTTCCTCTAGAATGCCCATGGCATACATTCTTTGAGAAATGACAATGCCATCCTTGGATTGACCTCTATCCCCAATGACTACGAAGCCTGCCAATATCTTTTGTTTGAAAGTGGTGACAAAGATGTGCAATATCCCTTCAGAACTACTTGTGATGTAAGAATTGGAAGCAAAACCTGGAACCTTATCCAGAAACACAATTTTTTAATCAAATTCAGTAGCAAGATTGAGAACCCTTAGATTACAGAATTTTTCTTACTCGAGTAAACATATTCCTTAATAAACTATTCTAACAAGATTGCTGAGACCCTAAAACTAGACCACAAATCAAATTACTCAACAATAAACCCTGACACCCCGTTAAAATCCTACAACTTACACACATCAACTGCAACTGATAAAAGAAAATGATAAGAACACGTTCTCTTCTATCGGTTGAAATTTATATGGGTCATACTAAATTTATGTGGGACCCATATAATTTAGCGAGACTCATTTGAATTTCAACCAATAAGGATGAGTGTGTTTGAAAGAGTATGTTGCTAGCGCTCTTCTTGATATAATTGTCATCACAATCTACATTTTGTCTTACAAGAATACATCTTATACATAGAATTTAGGGATGTTTATTCCTTGATCCAATTACTTGGTCTAGAATGAAATAAATTTGAAGTAAGCTCAGTCTTAGAATTATTGTTTATTCTTTTTACAGGGAGATTATTCATAGCCGATACAAACAACAGCCTAATTCGATATCTAGATTTGAACACGAATGAATTTGAACTTTGTACCTTGGAGCTTAAAGGATTTCAGCCTCCTAAACCAAAATCAAGATCTTTCAAACGTCTTCGGAGACGGCCAACAGCTGACACAGTACCAATTACCGTCGACGCCATTTCCTCAGAGGAAGGAAACTTATCTATTGAAATATCATTACCAAATGAGTATCATTTCTCTAAGGTTCTCATCATTGTCCTCTCTTTCAAGCGCTCACTGTAATTCAATTATTTACATACACATGAGACTATTTCATCGACTGCCACCCTTATACCCTTAAAATTCCTTGCAGGAGGCTCGCAGTAGATTCAGTGTTGATATTGAACCTGAAGACGCTGTGAATATCAATCCTCTAGACGGACTGCTTAGTCCAGAAGGGTCTGCAACACTTCACTTTAAGAGATCCTCTAACTCTGCTTCAATGGGAAGAATTAGTTGCAAGGTACGCCACATTATGTAACACAAGACTTGGTTGAATTCTGAACGAAAATAGTCTGCTCCTTCAATGAAAACAAACAAGGACGTGTTAATCAATGTCAAAATATTGATAGCTGCTTTATCCTTTGTTAATTCTGATATAGGAAGTGGCCCCATTCTAGTGAATTTACTCTATTTTGCCATAATTTGACATCCATGTCATACAGGCGGTAAAAAATCCAACAAGAATCATTGAAAAAGTAAACAATGTTTTTGCTCTTTGCAGATTTACTATTGCAAGGAAGATGAGGTTTGTTTATACAAATCCTTGCTGTTTGAGGTCCCCTTCCGAGAGGGAGTTTTTGACACTGCAAAAGCAGACGTCACTCTTGCCCATTTTGTGAAGCCCAAAAATCCGACTAACAGCTTACTGCAGCCTATTGCCCCGTAGCATGTTAAACCAGGTTTATTAGCACTCTTGGCAATTCTTTGTTTGCAATATATTTTAACATTCGATTGGCAATTCTTTGTTTGCATATATTAACATTCGAAAGCTTCATGATCTTTTTTCTCATATAATCCATCATACTCCCTCCGTTTCTTTTTTCTAAAATAAACCATCATACTCCCTCCGTCTCAAAATGAGTTTACTTTAACCAAAAAAAAAAAATTTGTTTCAAAATGGACGTATGTGTATATTTTTCCATCATACTCCCTCCGTCTCACTTTTCAATGTGGTATTGATTATATTTTTCCAGTAGTACACCTAATTATTACTATGCACACTCCTTCCAAAGCATCATATTCTACTTTAATTAATAATGATAGAAAATGTACCAATAGTTAACAAAACTATTTTAGTAAAGGGTCATGTATTTGGACAACATTATTGCATTTCTTACTCCGGCCACATTTATAAACAATTATTTCTTTTTCAGGTTCATTACATAACTAGCGTATCTGGATTATATTATAGTCAAGATACACCAATTATTCAATGAATCTAAAAAAGAAATATTTGTTTGTAAATGTGACAAGAGCTGAAAAAGAAATATTTGCTTATAAATGTGACAAAAGGGAGTATGTGTATAGAAACCTTAAACGACACTCACTTTGAAATAGAATGAGTAATAATTAACACATGTCAAGGTTTTTGTCCGACCTTCCTCTCTGCTGTGAAGACAATTTTAATTGTGTAATCATGTTAAATAGTTTATTGCTATTGCCACATAGATGTAATCATTATTATCATGGTTGTTTTAAGCAAGGAACGGATTGGCTACCAAGTCAGATACTCATGCACAATTGCGTTTTACCTTGTTATGATGGTCAATAATTGGACTTTTTATTTTTTTTATAAACAATACTAAATGGTTGAAATGTATTCTGGAAACATGATCAACTATATTTTGTGTTTTGTCAATTATTTATATATTTTTCAGGCATTTTTTGCTCTTTTATATATTCTGGTTGAAGTATTTGTTCCTGTGAAACTTTTGTATCAAATAGCGTTGGTGATGTTTTTTATGCATTCGTTGATGCAAAGAGTCTAGGCCCTCGCGCAGCTAGCAAAGCAACTCGGATGGAACAACCTTGTTTGGTAGCTCAAGGATGATATTAAAGATAAGGCAGGCTAATAAATGTCTAGTATCAGTGCAACTGCAAGTGGGTTTATTATATTCTAAAAGGCTTGCTCATCTTCTCTATTGAGTTTTGTGGATAAATCTCACAATGACACATTTTTGCTGGATTTGTTGGTGAATGTTCAGCTGAATCAGATTTTCAGATAAAATACATCACAATAATACATAGTTGCTTGTAAAATATGTTCATAGAATAAAATATATTGTTTTTTTTTAGGGAGAATAAAATATATTGTTGTAAAGAAAGAAAAAAATATTTTTGTATCAAATGAATATTCTATAAAATTTATTGTTGATTCAAAAGTTTCACTACAAGAATTTGTACAAATTATAACTTGGATTTGAAAGGATTCATATCATAAGATTTTAAAGGACTTCGAAACGATTACGTGGATTTGTAAGATTTCGAAGGACTATGAATTTTAATACTCTCTTTCATAATATTCTTCATACACACTCTTTTATATGTTTTTTTTTTTTTGAGAATGCTAACCGCTACCTCAAGGGCATTGGTTAAGCATCCAAAACAAGCAAGCTTTTACAAAAAAGTGGTGTAATAATTACTTGATTAAAAGTAACATAATTTCTATTTGTAGAATCCTATTGGTTAGCAAGACCTTTTTTTTGTTGAGAAAGCAGGCAAAATCTTAAAAGAAATAAGAATTAATAGAAATCTAATGTTTTCATGCTAAAATTTCACAAAATCCAATTGAACAATTCCTCAATATTTTTTTGACAAAAACACCACATCTTTTTTTAACCACAAATAGTCTCGATTGAATACCCAAAAAAAAAATTAAATCCTTTAAAATCCTAATTGAATAAAAAAAAAATTGTTGAAAAGAAATTCCATGACGTTTTTTAAAATTTCTACCTGTGCATTTCCCGTTAGATAAACCCAGCCCTAGAGTCTACTTAAAACGTCCTCCATCTACTCTCACGCCGAGAATCAATTTTTCCTTTTTGACTTATTCTTCCGATTCCAACGTTCTCCACCTGTCTTCTTCTCTCTCTACATATGAGCAGAACTTTTCGTGGATTTTTCCACTCCAATCCCGTTTGTGACGGGTTTAATGACCTTAGTTCAAACGTGGCTTAACGTCTTTGAAAATAAAACGGGAATGTTGTTAAAATGGCGCCAATGCAAGCACTTGTTAAAATAGAAGAAGAGAGAAAAAAAACACTCATTCATTGACTTTGTTATATCTTCTTCACTGAAACTCGAATTCCACGTCTTCTTCTCTAATTCTCTGTTAAGAAATGTCTCTCCGACCTGATACTTGGCCATCCTGGTCATCTCAAAGGAAGAAAGAGCATAAGAGTGCTATCAGAGTTGAGGTGGAATGCGGTGGTCGGAGGAGGAAAGAGGACGGTGTTTTTTTGATACGTAAGAATAAACGCCCCGATTCTCTCTCCAAGAGGCGAAAGTTTTTTCGAGAACAAACTTTTTCTCCAATGCTCAATGAGGATCCTCCTTTTCCCGTCTATGTCTCAGATGCAGTACGTACTTGTTGTATTCCCTCCATCTTTTTTTAGTTTCTACAAATAATTATTTATTTTACCATATATTCTCAAATTTAATGATTTAACCTTTTTCTCGCCTGTCCATGGATTTGAACGTGTAGGAATATGATGTTATAATGGCCAAGGTAAAATGTTTTTTCATTAGTTATGTTTTATGCATACTTCTTAACAAAATCATTCACTATACTAAATTACTCTTTTTTATATATATAGTAGTAGTTAGGTAAATTTTGATATAAATATAATAAATTGAGATATTAACGAAAAAAGAGTAATTAATGCTCCATTAGTAATTTAAAATGGCAGATAATATGATTTGACACGAACGAATTATTCTAAACTTCAAATTAAATGTGATGGAGGGGTAGAAGAACTAACTACTCTGTGATATGTTGAGATACAAAAAATTTGGTGTATTATTGGAAAACAATAATGAATACTTTCATGTTTTAGAATTTAGAGTAACAGTGATATTTCTTCCATTTCAAGAGCATGGCCAAGATTTATGAGAGATACCAATTACCAAAATAACACGCTTTAGCAGATTTCTGTGGAAAAGAAGGTCCATTTTAGAGCTAAAGCTACATATAATGCATCCGAAGATAGAGATTTGTGTGTGATTTTAAACTGCAGAAATAAATGCTTTTCATCTTTTACTCTTAATGTTGTTTAACAGGTGCAAACCATTCCTGCAATGACACTGGCATTATTGTCTGACGACTCTGCTGCACAACTTGAAGCAACTACTCAGTTTGGAAAGCTACTATCAGGGGGTATGAATGTAATCATTATAGTTTATTTGGGATGTAATACTCTTCTCTTAATGTTATGCCTAAATTATATGATATCACTGTGTAATGTCCTCCTCAAGTAGTGTATGTGTGTTTTCCTAAATCATGATGTAGTTCTCATGAGTTCTTAATTGTTAACCAAATTTGCACATTTACTAACACATCTCTGTTCAGGCTACATCCCGCTAATTGATAAGGTGAAGCGGGCTGGTGTTGTCCCGCGGTTTGTGCAGTTTTTGACAAGGGATGATATGCCCCAACTGCAGGTATAAATTTTTTTCTATCAAGTGATTCCTGAATGTAATGATTTTGACCTCACTCACAAAATATGTTGTACAATATTATATCTGCAGTCCATGGCAGCATGGACTCTGATCAATGTCACTGCGGGATTGTCTGAGCATACCAATACTGTGATTGAACATGGTGCTGTTCCTCTGCTTGTGAAGCTTCTGAGCTCTGGTAGTGATGACGGCAAAGAACAGGTGATGTCTTCCTCAATCTCGTGGCATAATTGCATTGAGAAAACCATTGTGTATGCATGTATCTATGTATGTGTTGATCGCTTACACAATTTCAATGTCTCATGTATTGAACAGGCATTATGGGCATTAGGTAATATTGCTGGCAATTCCCTGACCGCAAGGGACCTTGTTTTAAATCATGGTGCACTTTCTCCACTATTGTCTTTGATGTGGAATCCTTCTTCAACAAAAAAATCTACATGGAATATTGCTACATGGGCTTTTTTCAACTTCACTCGCGGAAAGCCTCTTCTAACTCTTCAGGATCAGGTTGGAATTTTTTTGCAAGGATAGCATGTGCAGTAAATTTAGCATATCCTATATAAATAAATTAATAAATATAATGAATTTACACATTGTTTGTTATCTTCTCTTCTCCAACAGCATGCTCTCCTGTTATCTTTTTCAGATGCTACCAGCATTGTCTGGCCTCCGGGAACTCTTATTGATGCCTGATGAAGAAGTTATACTATATGCATGCCATCTCCTCTCCTGGTTTACTCAGAAAGGTTCAGACAAAATGGTTCAAGCTATCGTTGAGGCAAAATTTTGCCCACGACTTGTAGAGTTACTACTGTATGTCCTTGACTGATTACATTACTTTTTTGTGTCTTTTTTCCGTAGCACTGATATTCTTGGGATGACTTCATCCATGTTTTCATTTTTTTTTCTTGTGCGCTGATACAGGTATCCGGAGTCAAAAGTTGTTGCGCCTGCTCTGGAGATTCTAGGAGATATTGCTTCTGGTGATGATGCTCAGACTCAGGTAAAAATAAAGATGCGTTACTTTCTAATGATTTTAGGAACCTCTAATTATTTTGTCATTAAGGTTGTTGAACATGTCACACTGGTGAGAGTTATGTAGACTACCGAGAGAGCATAATTTTGTTGTCACATTGTTCCTTTTTGGCATTCTGAATCAAACTGATTTATTTTATCGCATATTTCTACTATTTTAACTACGTCTTTTCAGTTTCTAATTAACAGTGGAGCTCTCCTTTGTCTTAAAGCTCTTCTTACACAAAGTGATAAAATCATCCTTGAAGAAGCGTGTTCGGTAATTGCAAATATCGCAGGTGGGAATAATGCACAAAAACAGGTAAGCAATGATTTGGCCCTGCTTTATTTAGTAATGATTTCCTACGGACACTTTACAAACAGGTAAGCCTGCGTATACTATACACACATACTTACAAACAACAAAGGACACTTTACAAATAGTTATGAATTAGAGACTAGATTTATTGAATAAAGGGTAGAGGCTAGGCATTGGGCTGTTTGCACATTTCTAAAATTAAAACTGGATTTGCTTGAAAAAATCTCGAGTTATGCTAACTAATTACCTCATCCAACGGAGTTATATATGCTAATCTGGAAAGACTAGCTAAACCTTTTAAATATACAATATTGTTGCAACTAACATTATTATGATCATTTCTGCAGGATGTCATTGACGCCGATCTTATTAGTTCTCTTGTCCGTCTCACAAAGGCCGACTTCGACATTAGGAAGGAGGCTGTGTGGGTTATTTCTAATGTCACTCACGGAACTCTTGAGCATATTCGGTAAGTTTTACCATTGCATTTTAATTTCCTTTATCATGATTTTTTTTGCCATTATCATTCTTCCAGTGTAAAAAGAATTAAGAAAAATCAGCATAAATAATAAACAGATACCTAAAAAAGAAGTGGAATTGTGGAAAATATTTTATACTTGCATCTTAGACACTTGGGAGTTGGGATTGTGATTTATTCATAAGTTGGTTTGTATTACAATGTTATTCTTTAGTCTTTTTGCATTTTTTCTTGTGATGAAAACTTATGTCTTAAGTGTACAATTGACATTGCTTTAGGTACTTGGCATGTAATGGTTGCGTCGAGGCACTCTGTGATCAATTGACCGGCACAGACGCGACTATGCTGACACTTTGTCTGACTGGGCTGAAAAACATTTTAAAGGCAGGAGAAATTAACAAGGACAAGGGATTATATAAGGGGGTGAATGTTTATGCTCAAATGATTGAAGAGTGTGCAGGATTGGATAAGATTGCAAGATTGCAAAGCTATGACAACAATAACATTTATAAAAAGGCTCTGGAGATTTTGGAGAAATATTTTCCTGAGGACCTTGAAGTTGTTGATGAAGAGAATCTTCCATAGATGATTAGGACCTTCATAAATAGTCCAGGATTATTGAAACGGCTTTATAATGTAAATATTTAGGTTAGCTTGTCACGTGTGTTCATCTTCTTTACTCAACTAACCTTCATGTACAAACTTTTGCAAATACTAATTTGGAGTTTCATATGGTTGTTGTTAACATAATTTGGAGTTTGATTTTGTTATTGATTATGCTGCAAAACCTTTAACCCTATTTGCTGTGAACTATTGAGATTTTTTGTTGTTGCTATGTTGTGTAGAATGAGGGGGGAAACAAAGAAAGATGAAATCCACACAAAAATAGCGTAAAACATTAGTAAAAAGAGTTATCATTTGTGTGTTAAAGGAGTTTGATAAAAGGTGCAGCTCTAACATTTTTCTATGCAATAATAGTGTAAAGTAAATTACCGTTTACAAAAAAAAATAGTGTAAAATAAACTACAGTGAGATCCTTTGAAGGTCTTGTATTTTCCTGTGCTAAACCATGGTAACTAAAAAATGCAGTTACAAAAGTGAACTTTTATTAGAAGCGAATATAAAACTTACTAGTTGAAGGAGTAACTACTTATACCACCTGGTTCTAAGATCTTTGAATTTTTAGGTGAAAGGATGTTTACTGCAATTAGGTTGTTTAGTCTATACAATTGATAACAATAGACACATTTGAAGATTTGTTTTTAATTTTGATAATTAAATATTATATTGACAACACATTATATATTTAGAGGAAAAACTTTTAAATTTCTTAGTAGTATACATGTCACAACAAGTGACAACACTTGAAAGTTATATATGATGCCTTAGAGCTAAGTATCAGTTGAAAATTACCGTGTCTTTACTAAACCATAAGAAATATATGGTATTTGGCTTTGAAAAGCAACTTTAATTATGTCATCGTTTCCCAACAGGACTACCGTGGTTTAAATTTATGTTATGTTGTATATTGGCTTTAAATTGGATTTGCAGGAAACCTAAAATCGCGGCACGATTTGAGGCACCGTGGCACGATTTTGTTGGCAGGGAGCAAGGATCCATGAGATGGAAAATCGTG